>Ga0156020_1048_pt2 | contig 2264 bp, 1 predicted proteins | sample RifCSPlowO2_02_FD_107674 | JGI IMG/M metagenome (GOLD analysis project Ga0156020, IMG submission 107674) | Gallionellales bacterium RIFCSPLOWO2_02_FULL_59_110 | reverse complement strand
CCTTGCAGAAGCAGAACATGGTGAGTCCGTCCGGTTTTGTCGATACCGCCAGCGACCGGGTGCAACTGCGCGTATCGGGCGGTTTCGACAGCGTCGAGCGGGTGCGCAATGCCGATCTGCTGGTGAACGGGCAGCACTTCCGCCTCGGCGACATCGCCAGGGTGTCGCGCGGTTTTGCCGATCCGCCCAACCCGCAGATGCGCGTCGGCGGGCAGCCCGCCATCGGCATCGGTGTCGTGATGGACAAGGGCGGCAACGTGATCCGCCTCGGCGAGAACCTGCAACGGGCGATGCAGAAAATCGAGGCGGATCTGCCGGCGGGCGTGGACGTGCATGTGGTCGCCAACCAGCCAGAAGTGGTGAAAGGCTCGATCCGCCTGTTTGAGCATTCGCTCACCGAGGCGATCATGATCGTGCTCGCGGTGTCGTTCCTGAGTTTAGGCTGGCGCACCGGCACGGTGGTCGCGTTGTCCATCCCGCTGGTGCTGGCGATTACGTTCTTCCTGATGAAGGTGTTCGGCATCGACTTGCAGCGCATCTCGCTCGGCGCGCTGGTGATCGCACTCGGCCTGCTGGTGGACGATGCGATTATCGCCGTGGAAATGATGGTGGTGAAAATGGAGCAGGGCTGGGATCGCTTCAAGGCAGCCACCTTTGCCTACACCTCGACCGCGTTCCCGATGCTGACCGGCACGTTGATCACCGCCGCCGCGTTCACCCCGGTGGGCTTTTCCAAATCGGCGGCCAGCGAATACACCATCTCGATCTTCCAGGTGGTGACCATCGCGCTGCTGGTGTCGTGGATTGTCGCGGTGGTGTTCACCCCCTATCTCGGCTACCGCTTGCTCGACCAGAAGAAGCTGGTGGAAAAGGCGCAGCGGCACGGCGCGGACATTTATGACACGCCGTTCTACCGGCGCTTTCGCGAGCTGGTGACCTGGTGCCTGCGCAACCGCTGGAAGGTGATCGCCGCGACAGTGGGAGCCTTCGTGTTATCCATCGCCGCGTTCAACGTCGGGGTGCAGAAGCAGTTTTTCCCAGCCGCGAGCCGCATCGAACTGATCGTCGATGTCTGGTTGCCGCAGGGCGCATCGCTCAAGGCGACCGAGTCCGAGACCAGACGCATCGAGCGCATCCTGGCCGGCGATCCGGCAGTGGCTTCCTTTTCCTCATACATCGGCAACGGCGCGCCGCGCTTCTTCCTGTCGCTCGACGTGCGCCTGTTCAGCGACAACTATGCGCAAGTCGTGATCGTCACCAAGGGCATGCAAGAGCGCGAGGAGCTCAAGCGCAAGCTGAACGACCTGTTCAATTCTGCGCAAGGCGGTTTCTCGCATATCCACGCGCGCGTGTCGCGCCTGGAGAACGGCCCGCCGGTCGGCTACCCGGTGCAGTTCCGCGTGATGGGCGATGATGTCGAACAGGTGCGGGCTATCGCAGGCCAGGTGGCCGAGCTGATGCGCGCCAACGCGCATTTGCAGGATGTCAGTTTCGACTGGAACGAAAAAGTAAAAGCACTGCGCATCGAAGTGGATCAGGATAAGGCGCGCGGGCTCGGCACCTCCAGCCAGGAGATAGCGCAGGCGCTGCAAGGCTGGCTGAACGGTGTGGCGTTGGCGCAGTACCGCGAAGGCGACCAGTTGATCGACGTGGTGTGGCGCGGTGCCGCCGACCGCGAAACACGTTCGCTGGACCGGCTGCCCGAGTTGGATATCCCGCTGCCGGACGGTCGCCATGTGCCGCTGGCGCAGGTCGCGAAACTGGTGCCGGTGCTGGAAGAAGGCCTGGTCTGGCGGCGCAACCGCCTGCCGACCATGACCGTGCTCGGCGACATGGCCGACAAGACACAGCCCTCCACAGTGTCGATGGAGCTGAACGCGCAGCTCGATGCGCTGCGCGCCACGCTGCCGATCGGCTACCGTATCGAAATGGGCGGCAGCGTCGAGGAATCCGCGAAGAGCGAGACCGCGATCAAGGCGGTGGTGCCGCTGATGCTGGTCGGCGTGATTTCGCTGCTGATGATCCAGTTGCAAAGCATCAGCCGCACCGTAATCGTGCTGCTCACCGCGCCGCTCGGCCTGATCGGCGTCACGCTGGCATTGCTGGTGTTCCAGGTGCCGTTCGGCTTCGTCGCCAACCTTGGCTTCATCGCGCTGGCCGGGATGATCATGCGCAACTCGGTGATTCTGGTGGATCAGATCAGGCAGGACGAGGAAGAGGGTAAGACGCAGTGGGAAGCGATCATCGGCTCCACCGTGCGCCGC
>Ga0156020_1086_pt1 | contig 2350 bp, 2 predicted proteins | sample RifCSPlowO2_02_FD_107674 | JGI IMG/M metagenome (GOLD analysis project Ga0156020, IMG submission 107674) | Gallionellales bacterium RIFCSPLOWO2_02_FULL_59_110 | reverse complement strand
TCGGCACCATGGCGTCCAAGGCGGTGATCCGCGACGTCGGGCGCGTGATGGATTTCCCCTACGGGCTGTGCGACAGCCTGTCCAAGGCGATCCCGCTCGAGGGCGTGAAACCGGTGTCGCTCGCCAAGGCGCGTGCGATGGAGCCGGAGATCAACGCCATCGCCGAGCGCGAAGAGGGCGTGCCGGAGCTGCTGGAGCTGGCCGAGCGCCTCGAAGACCTGACGCGCAACGTCGGCATGCACGCCGGCGGCGTGCTGATCGCGCCGGGCCAGCTCACCGATTTCTGTCCGTTGTATTGCGCCGATTCCGAAGCCAGCGTGGTGAGCCAGTTCGACAAGGACGACGTCGAGGCGGTCGGGCTGGTGAAGTTCGACTTTCTCGGATTGCGCACGCTGACCATCCTGGATTGGGCGATGCGCCATGTGAATAGGCTGGAAAAGAATGGGAAGGGAGAAGGGGGAAGGGAGAAGGGTAACGGCGACGCGGAGGGTTCTTCCCCTTCCCCCTTGAGCACCGAAGCTGCGATCCCTTCACCCTTCACTTTAGAATCTCTGCCGTTGGACGACCAGCCGACCTACGAACTGCTCGCGAAAGCCAACACCACCTCGATATTCCAGCTCGAATCGCGCGGCATGAAGGATATGCTGAAGCAGGCCAGGCCGGATTGCTTCGAGGATATTATCGCGCTGGTGGCGCTGTACCGCCCCGGCCCGATGGATCTGATCCCGGATTTCGTGCGGCGCAAGCACGGCGAGAAATTCGATTACCCGCATCCCGCCGTCGAGTCGGTGCTGCGCGAGACCTACGGCATCATGGTCTACCAGGAGCAGGTGATGCAGATGGCGCAGATCGTCGGCGGCTACAGCCTCGGCGGCGCCGACCTGCTGCGCCGCGCGATGGGCAAGAAAAAGGCCGAGGAGATGGCCGAGCAGCGCGAGATTTTCGTCGCTGGCGCACTCAAGGGCGGCACCTCGAAGGAACATGCCGGCGAACTGTTCGACCTGATGGAGAAGTTCGCCGGTTACGGCTTCAACAAGTCGCATGCCGCCGCCTATGCGCTGGTGGCCTACCAGACCGCCTACCTCAAGGCGCACCATCCGGCAGCCTTCATGGCGGCAACGCTCTCGGCTGACATGGACAACACCGAGAAGGTGCGCATTTTTTACCAGGATGCGTTGCAGCAGAATTTACGAGTGCTGCTGCCTGACGTGAACAGCTCCGGCTATGCATTCTTGCCGGTGGACGACAAGACCATCGCCTACGGCCTGGGTGCGGTCAAGGGCACCGGCGAAGCGGCCATCGGCAACATCGTCGCGGCGCGCGAAGGCGGCGCGTTCAAGGACTTGTTCGATTTTTGCCGTCGCGTGGACAAGCGCGTGGTCAACCGCCGCACCGTCGAGGCGCTGATCCGCGCCGGCGCGTTCGACGCCATCAGCGACCACCGCGCCTGCCTGATGGCGACGCTGGATGCCGCGCTGGCGAGCGCCGACCAGCAGGCGCGCGCGGCAAACCAGAACAGTTTGTTCGGCGATGAGGAGGCGGATGTCGCGCTGACCGTGAAGTATGCCGATGTGCCGCGCTGGCGGCTGCGCGAGCAGCTTGCGCACGAGAAAACCAGCCTGGGATTTTATCTCGGCGGTCACCCCTATCAGGAATACGAGGCGGAGCTGGCGAAATTCATCAAGGTGCGGCTGGGCGACCTCACGCCGCAATTCGTCGGCGCGGCGAACGGCTCCACGCATAACACGCGGCGCGGCGTGCCGGTCGTGCTGGCGGGCATCGTCGCCGGGCTGCGCATCCAGCAGACGCGACGCGGGCGCATGGCGGTGGTGACGCTGGACGACGGCAGCGCGCAGATCGAGATGACCGTGTTCAACGAGGAATACGAGCGCAGCAAGCCGTGGATCCGCGAGGACGAACTGCTGGTGGTGCGCGGCAAAGCCAGCCTGGACGAGTATTCCGGCAACGTGCGCGCGAGCGGCGAAGAGCTGTTCGATTTCGCCTCGGCACGCTCCCATTTTGCGCAGCAACTGGAGTTGCGCTGCAACGGCGAGGCCAGTGTCGCGCAGCTCAAGAAACTGTTCGCGCCGTACCGCGACGGCAAATGTCCGGTGCTTATCCACTATCACAACGACGAAGCAAGCTGCCAACTGCGCCTCGGCGAGGCTTGGCAGGTGACGCTGCACGACGACCTGTTGCGCGAATTGCGCAAACTGCTGCAAGCGGAAAACGTGGAGGTGGTGTACGCCTGAAATGCGCTCTAAAGCCGGTTACAATGTGTTTTCCCAGTAATGTGCATGAGCCTGTGGCGGCATCGCACAGGCTCGCAACTTCTCGCTGAAAGGTGCCG
>Ga0156020_1088_pt1 | contig 5146 bp, 6 predicted proteins | sample RifCSPlowO2_02_FD_107674 | JGI IMG/M metagenome (GOLD analysis project Ga0156020, IMG submission 107674) | Gallionellales bacterium RIFCSPLOWO2_02_FULL_59_110 | reverse complement strand
GAATCGGAGCTGTACCGCTCCTGGCAGTGCGATGTGATCGGCATGACCAACATGCCGGAAGCCAAGCTCGCGCGCGAGGCGGAAATTTGCTACGCGACGGTGGCGATGGTCACCGATTACGACTGCTGGCACCCCGACCACGACCATGTGACGGTCGATGCCATCGTCAAGGTGCTGCTGGCGAACGCCGACAAGGCGCGTTCCCTGGTGAAGAACGTCGCGCCGCTCGTGCACGGCGACGCGAAAGCCTGCGAATGCGGCTGCCGCAACGTTTTGCAGTACGCCATCATCACCGCCCCGGAAGCGCGCGACCCCGCGATGGTGGAAAAACTGTCCGCTGTGGCCGGGCGGGTGTTGAAACAATAAACATTTAAGCCACATAACCAGCGACTAGGCTGGCGTCTTTTGCCAGCCTAGTCGAATGGCTAGTAGTTACATCAGAGAACACAGAGGTCACAGAGAAAAAACAAGAATCAGATTATTTGTTTGGCTCATTTCCTGCCTGGTAAGGAGACGCATTCAGGATATTGCCAATCTCTCTGTGTACTCTGTGTTCTCTGTGGCCAAATGGTTTTAAATGATTTTTCAGATTAGAGTTTCAAGGAGAGAAATATGCCGATCAAATCCAGAATCCGCACCGTCCCGCACTACCCGCATCAGGGCATCATGTTCCGCGACATCACCACGCTGCTCAAAGACCCGGTCGGCCTGCGCGCGACCATCCAGGAAATCGTTACCCGTTACAAGGGCATGAAGATCGACAAGATCGCCGGCATCGAATCGCGCGGCTTCATCGTCGGTACCCCGGTCGCCTACGAACTCGGCCTCGGTTTCGTGCCGGTGCGCAAGAAAGGCAAGCTGCCCGCCGCGACGATAGGGCGCGACTACCAGCTCGAATACGGCACCGACCGCATCGAGATCCACACCGACGCGATCCAGAAGGGTGACCGCGTGCTTCTGGTGGACGACCTGATCGCCACCGGCGGCACGGCGGAAGCCGCCGCCGGGCTGATCCAGGACATGGGCGGGCATGTGGTGGAATGCTGCTTCGTGATTGACCTGCCGGATGTGGGTGGCAGGAAGCGCCTGGAAAAACTGGGGCATAAGGTGTTTGCGCTGTGCGAGTTCGAAGGCGACTGATGGAAACCTGTAAAAATCTACTGCGCGGCTCGATACACCCGCAAGGAGTAGGCCGGTGGGTTCCCGGCGGCGGTGCCACCACCCCTCCGCTCGCAGCGTTGCGCGGTACTCGAAATCCTCATGTACTTTAAGTACATTCCGGTTTCTGCGTTCCGTGCGCCTTGCTCTCGAACCGCTCGCGACGATTTTTTCAGGTTCCGCTGATGTGGCAGAAATATGAAATCGAAAAAAATCTTGACTGACAAAGAGCTCGAAGCCTTCGAGGCTTCGCGCGACATGGGCAAGGCGCTGCTGAAATCGGCGCGCCAGATGACCGCGAGGAAGGGGTGTGTGGTATTGCCTCCAGATATTTCCGCACGGGCAAAATCAGCCTGTCATAAACAGAATAAAATGTAGAGTGCACTAACCCGACCTATGAAACTGCATTTCGTGCGCCTTGTTCACGAGCCGTTTGCTACGATTTTTGTAAGGTTCTATGAGAAACTTTAGCCATCGATAGAAATGATTAGCCAAAATGACATTGAACAACACCGTACCCCCGCAGAGCTTTGCGAATTTGTGGCCAAGGGTATGCGGAAAACGTAGATGAACAGCAATCGTAGGATGGGTTGAGCAACGCGATACCCATCGTTTTTTGTTGGGTATCACTTCGTTCAACCCAACCTACAACTGAAGAGTCTTTATGAAAATCAACGGAACCCCTTATCGCACCATCTGGCCCACCGCCGACAACACGGCGGTGGAAATCATCGACCAGACTAAGCTGCCACATGAATTTGTTACGCTGCGCCTGAACACGATGCACGACGCGGAGCGCGCGATCCGCGACATGCAGGTGCGCGGCGCGCCGCTGATCGGCGTGACGGCGGCTTACGGGGTGGCGCTGGCGATGCGTGAACAGGCCTCGGATGCGGCGCTGGCGGAGGCGTGCAGCGCGTTGCTCGCAGCGCGCCCTACGGCGGTGAATCTGCGCTGGGGCGTGGAAAAGATGCGCGGGCTGCTCGCTTCGATGCCGCAAGGCGAACGTGCCGTTGCGGCGTGGCAGGAGGCGGCGCGCATCGCCGACGAGGATGTGGCGATCAATGCGGCCATCGGCCGGCATGGCTACGAAATCATCGACGCCATGCATCAAGCAAAAGATGCCACGGTCAACATCCTGACGCATTGCAATGCCGGCTGGCTCGCGACGGTGGACTGGGGCACGGCGTTAGCACCCATCTATACCGCATTCGATGCGGGCATTCCGCTGCATGTGTGGGTGGACGAGACCCGGCCGCGCAACCAGGGCGCCAGCCTGACCGCGTGGGAGCTCGGCCAGCACGGCGTGCCGCATACCGTGATCGTGGACAACGCGGGCGGGCATCTGATGCAGCACGGCATGGTAGACATGGCGATCGTAGGCACCGACCGCGTCACGGCGCGCGGCGACGTGTGCAACAAGATCGGCACCTATCTCAAGGCGCTCGCGGCGCACGACAACGGCGTGCCGTTCTATGTGGCGCTGCCTACGCCGACGATAGACTGGACATTGCAGGATGGCGTCAAGGAAATTCCCATCGAGGAACGCACTCCAGAAGAGGTGACGCATATCGCTGGGCTGTGTGGCGACGGACAGGTGCGCACGGTGCAGGTCACGCCGCAGGGTTCGCGCGCCGCCAATTATGGTTTCGACGTGACTCCGGCGCGGCTGGTGACCGGGTTGATCACCGAGCGCGGCGTGGTGGCGGCGGACGCCGCAGCGATGCGTGCGGCGCTGACGGCATAAATCTTGCGCATTTTGCTCTCAATCAAATAAGGCGCACGGGATATGCCGCATATTGCCTTCATCGGGTTGGGCAGCAACCTGGAAGAGCCGTTGAGCCAGTTGCAACGCGCTTTCACCGAGCTGGACAAGTTGCCGGGCACGCGCCTCGCCGCGCGCTCGTCGCTATACAGCAGCGCGCCGCTGGGCTATCAGGATCAGCCGAAATTCGTCAACGCGGTGGCGAAAATCGCCACGAAACTGGCTCCGCAGGCCTTGCTGCAAGCCTTGCTGCAAATCGAACGCGAACACGGTCGCGAGCGCACCTTCCGTAACGCGCCGCGCACTCTGGACCTGGATGTGTTGCTGTACGATGATATACAAATGCATGAGCACGGCCTGACCCTTCCGCATCCGCAGATGCACTTGCGCGCCTTCGTGCTGCAACCGCTGCTGGAGATCACGCGGGATTGCGCGATTCCGGGCATCGGCAGCGCGCAGCAGGCATTGCAGAATTGCACGGATCAGCAACTGGAGAAACTGGCCGATGCTGCCCGATAAATATCGTTATGTCGTGGTGGAAGGGCCGATCGGCGCGGGGAAGACCAGCCTGGCGCGCCGTCTCGCGGAGCATGGCGGCGCTGCGGTGTTGCTGGAAAAGCCGGATGACAACCCTTTTCTTGCCCGGTTCTACCAGGATCCGCCGCGCCATGCGCTGGCGACGCAACTGTTTTTCCTGTTCCAGCGCGGCAACGAAGTACGCGATCTGGCGCAGATGGATATGTTCAGCGCCAACACCGTGGCGGATTACCTGTTCGACAAGGATCCGCTGTTCGCGCGGCTCAACCTGAGCGATGCGGAGTTTGCGCTGTACCAGCAGATTTTTCATACCCTGCAACTGGAAGCGCCCGTGCCTGACCTGGTGATCTACTTGCAGGCCGCGCCGGAAACGCTGGCCGGACGGGTGCGCCGTCGCGCCAAACCCTACGAACGGGCGATTTCCGATGATTATTTGCTGCGCGTGGCACAAGGCTACAGCGAATTCTTCTATCATTACGATGCGGCTCCGGTGCTGACGGTGAACACCGAGCGCCTGAACTTCGAGGAAGACGCCGGGGATTTCGCCTTGCTGCTGCAACGCATAGCGGAAATGCGCGGGCCGCGCGAATTTTTCAGCCGGGGGCAGGATTGAAAAATGTTTTTCACGATTGCTCTTTCTCCCGCTTGCGGGGGAAAGTTGGATAGGGGGCGCAGATGAGAACTACATTGACCACATTACAGGCGATGCGCGGCAAGGACGAGAAAATCGCCGTGCTGACCTGCTACGACGCGAGCTTTGCCGCGCTGCTCGAAGCGCAGGGCGTGGATGTGCTGCTGGTCGGCGACTCGCTCGGCATGGTGTTGCAGGGGCATGAAACTACGCTGCCGGTCACGTTGGGCGACATGGTTTACCACACCGCCTGCGTGGCGCGTGGCGCGAAACAGGCTTTCATCATCGGCGACATGCCGTTCGGCACGTTCCAGGTCAGCCCGCAGGAAACCTTTGCCCATGCCGCAAAGCTGATGGCGGCGGGCGCGCACATGGTCAAGCTGGAGGGCGGCGCGGCGATGGCCGAAACGGTGGAATTCCTCACCGGGCGCGGCATCCCGGTATGCGGGCATATCGGCCTGACGCCGCAATCGGTACACCAGATGGGCGGCTACCGTGTGCAGGGCAGGGAGCCTGCCGCCGCGCAACAGTTATTGCAGGATGCGGTGGCGCTGGAACAGGCCGGCGCTGGAATGCTGGTGCTGGAAACCATCCCCGCGCTGCTGGCGGCGGAAATCACCGCGCAACTGACCATCCCCACCATCGGCATCGGCGCGGGGGCGGCCTGCTCCGGCCAAGTGCTGGTGCTGTACGACATGCTCGACATCTATCCGGGCAAGAAGGCGCGCTTCGCGAAAAATTTCCTGCAAGGCGCGGGCAGCATCGCGGCGGCGGTGAAGAATTATGTCGCCGAGGTGAAGGCGGGGAGTTTTCCGGGGCAGGAACACAGCTTCTGACAATTACTCCGTTCGTGCTGAGCCTGTCGAAGCATGAATGAACAACACCAAAATCAAAACTGCCGGGGGTAGCTACTCCCTCTCCCCTTGTGGGATAACCAGCGACTTGGGCATCGTTTTTTTGATGGCCTAGTCGAATGGCTAGTATATAAACCCATTAATTACGAAACATAATGCCGAGCCATTTTTACATCTGCATCCTGCCGCGTGAACGACCAC
>Ga0156020_1061_pt1 | contig 10401 bp, 8 predicted proteins | sample RifCSPlowO2_02_FD_107674 | JGI IMG/M metagenome (GOLD analysis project Ga0156020, IMG submission 107674) | Gallionellales bacterium RIFCSPLOWO2_02_FULL_59_110 | reverse complement strand
CATCATGCGCGCATCCGCATGCACATAGACCGTGCCGCCGCCGCCCGCAGCGGCAAAACTCAATACTGGCGTATCGCCGTCCATCCAGACATCGGAGTAACCGTGTTTGGTGTCCGGCTTTTGCGCCCAATCCTTGCCTTCACGCGCCGGGTCGGATGACACCGCGATCTTGCCGTCGCGCACTAGGTCGATGGCGTGGTAAGCGCGCCAGGTGGCGATTTTGCGCTTGCCCGCGACGACTTCGTCCTTGAACGGGTGGTTGGCCTGGTCGAACACGTCGGTTTCCACCACCTTGGCAAAATGTTTGCGCAGCACGGCGGGGTCGGCATCGTTAGCCAACGAGGCCATCTGTTTGGTGAATTTTTCGTTTTGCCCGATGTAGCGGATCACTCCCTGCTGCTTGGCATCGACAAAATTCATCAACCCGCCGAGGGCGTTTTTCACTTCCATCCAGTAGGTCTGGTGGACCAGATACAAAGTGCCCCCGCCCATGATGGGCATGAACACCAGAGCGGTAATCAATATCAGCTTGGTACGCAGTTTCAGATCGACAAAACGCATTTCATTCTCCCTCTCTACATGTTTGAACTTCGGGATGGATCCTATCGGACAGTTGCTATAGTCGGTTACTGTATCACTCCTGTGCTTTGGCTGCATCGTATGCGGCTGGCCGATGAAGCCGCAGGCCGTTACCACAATGAGGTTCTTGCACCTCGCGGGGCAGCCGAATGAAAAATATACAAAGTACCTATGTGGCGGATAACGTTATGCCCACCCGCCCAAAACTTGCGTCTGCGCCTCGTCGCCGTTGCGCGCGCGGATCGCGCCGATGACCGTGGCGGTTTCGCCGGCGGCGTTGAGTTGTTTCAGCGCCGCATCCGCATCGTTTCTGTCCACGATGACCACCATGCCGATGCCGCAGTTGAAGGTGCGGTACATTTCCTGCGGCGCGACATTGCCCATCTCGCGCAGCCAGTCGAACAGCTTCGGCGTATGCCAGGCCTTGCCGTCCAGTTGCGCGACGACGTTCCCCGGCAGCACGCGCGGGATGTTCTCCAGCAGGCCGCCGCCGGTGATATGCGCCATGCCCTTCACGGTGACGGATTGCATCAGCGCCAGCAGCGGCTTCACGTAGATGCGCGTCGGCGCCATGATGCAGTCGGCCAGCGTGCGCCCGCCGTCGAATTTCGCATTCAGGTCGGGCCGGTTGCGCTCGATGATCTTGCGCACCAGCGAATAGCCGTTGGAATGCGCGCCGTTCGAGGCGAGGCCGATCACCGCGTCGCCGGGCTTGATGTCGTTACCGGTGATGATATTGCTCTTCTCCACTACGCCGACCGCGAAGCCCGCGAGGTCGTATTCACCCACCGGATACATGCCCGGCATCTCGGCGGTCTCCCCGCCAATCAGCGCGCAACCGGCCTGTTCGCAGCCGGAGGCGATGCCCTTGATGACCTCGGTGGCGGCCTCCACGTCGAGCTTGCCACAGGCGAAATAGTCGAGGAAAAATAGCGGCTCCGCGCCCTGCACCAGAATGTCGTTGACACTCATGCCGACCAGGTCGATGCCGACCGTGTCGTGGCGGTTGAGTTCGAAGGCAAGCTTGAGCTTGGTGCCGACGCCGTCGGTGCCGGAGACCAGCACGGGTTCTTTGTATTTTTTGGAGATTTCCACCAGGCCGCCGAAACCGCCGATACCGTTGAGTACTTCGGGGCGCATGGTGCGCTTGGCGAACGGCTTGATGTTCTCGACGAGGCGGTCGCCCGCGTCGATATCGACGCCGGCGTCGCGGTAAGACAGTGAACTGGATGGGCTCAAGTTGAGTTCTCGCTTTCTTAAAGGTAAAGTGCTGCACGAGTTTTCGCGAATTTTACCCGAAATGACCCTGTCCCGCTTTGCTGCCGCGCAATGGCTGTTTGTCATCGCAGTCGTTGTCCTGCTGCTGTACCTGCTCGGCCCGATCCTCGCGCCGTTCGTCGCGGCGGGCATCCTCGCCTACATCTGCAATCCGCTGGTGCGGCGCCTCGCCGTCAGCAAAGTGCCGCGCGCGCTGGCGGTGGCGCTGGTGATGGGCGGCCTGCTGCTGCTGTCCGGCCTGCTGCTGATCATCATGCTGCCGCTGCTGGAAAAGGAGATCGGCCTGTTCGTGGCGCGCCTGCCGGTCTGGATCGAGGCGGCGCGCACGCGCCTGCTGCCGCAGTTGCAGCAATGGTTCGGCATCAGCCTGGAATGGGACAGCCAGGCGCTGAAGAACCTGCTGCTCACTCACTGGCAAAGTGCGGGCGGGATCGCGGGTAAATTGCTGCCATGGCTCGGCAGCAGCGGCGGCGCAATCGCCGTCGCGCTGGTCAATTTGCTGCTGATCCCGGTGGCGATGTTCTACCTGCTGCGCGACTGGGATGCGCTGGCCGCACAGTTGGATGGGCTGATTCCTCGCCACTGGCACGGCAAGGTGGCGGAGATCGCCGCCGAGGTGGACGGCGTGCTGGCGGAGTTCCTGCGCGGGCAGATATCCGTGATGCTGCTTATGAGCCTGTTCTACGTGGTGGCGCTGTGGCTGACCGGGCTGGAATTCGCGCTGCCCATCGGCATCCTCGCCGGGCTGCTGGTATTCGTGCCCTACCTCGGCATGATCCTCGGCCTGTCGCTCGCGACGCTCGCGGCGGTGATGCAGTTCCCGAGCTTCGGCGGCGTGCTCTGGGTGTGGGCGGCGTTCGGCGCGGGCCAGTTGCTGGAGGGGATGGTGGTCACGCCGTGGCTGGTCGGCGACCGCATCGGCCTGCATCCGCTAGCGGTGATTTTCGCGCTGCTCGCCTTCGGCCAGGTGTTCGGTTTCTTCGGCCTGCTGCTGGCGCTGCCGCTGGCCGCCATCCTGCTGGTGGCGCTGCGCCACGGCAAGGCGTGGTATCTCGCCAGTGAGATGTACAAAAAACCGTGAGCCAGCTGCTGCTCGACATCGCTCCCGATAGTCAGCCGACCCTCGACAACTTCGTCGCGGGGCACAACCTCGAACTGCTTTCGGTGCTGCGCCATGCGCTGGGGGGCAGTAGCAGCGAGCGGTGTTTTTATGTATGGGGCGAGGCTGGCAGCGGCAAGAGCCATCTGTTGCAGGCCTGCGTGCGCGCCGCGCTGGACGCGCAACGCAGTGCAGTTTATGCGCGGGGCAGCGTGCCGCAATTCGCAGAAGTGGTGGCGATGGACGATGCCGAGCACCTCGACGAGGCCGCGCAGATCGAACTGTTCGACCTCTACAACCGGCTTCGCGACAGCGGCGGCATGCTGCTGGTGAGCGGCACGCAGGCGCCGCTGCACCTGGCGCTGCGCGACGACCTGCGCACCCGCCTCGGATGGGGCTTGGTGTACCAGGTGCACGGGCTCAGCGACGAGGAGAAAACACAGGCGCTGGCGCAGCATGCGCGGTCGCGCGGCTTTGCGCTGCCGCCGGAAGTCACGCAATACTTATTGCGCCACGGGCGCCGCGACCTGCCCAGCTTGATAGCGGCGCTGGACGCGCTGGATGAGCATTCGCTGCGCCTGCACCGCGCGCCGTCGGTGCCGCTGCTGAAAGAAATTATGGGCGCCTCTGAAAATTCAGATTTCGTCATTCCGGTGAAGGCCGGAACCCAGAGAGCGTAGCCCGGATGAAATGCAATGTAATCCGGGAGATTTCTGTGGGTATGCACCGCCTCCCGGATTACGCTTCGCTGCATCCGGCTACGGTTTAGGAAAATCCTGCAACAAATATTGGAGTTGAAGTGAATTTAGCCTTATTCGATCTGGACAATACCCTGCTGAATGGCGACAGCGATTTCGAATGGTCGCAATTTCTGATCCGCATCGGCGTGCTCGACCGCGAACTGTTCGAGGTGAAGAACCTCACCTTCTATGAACAATACAAGGCCGGGACGCTGGATATCCACGAGTTTCTGGATTTTCAGCTCAAGCCGCTGTCGCGCCATTCGCGCAAGACCCTGGATGAGTGGCACCGGCAATTCATGCGCGCGAGCGTGCTGCCGATGATCACGCCGCAGTCGCGCGAACTGGTGCAGCGTCACCGCACGGCGGGCGACTTGTGCGTCATCATCACCGCGACCAACAGTTTCGTCACCGCGCCGATTGCGCGCGAGTTCGGCATCGAGCACCTGATTGCCACCGAACCGGAGCATATCAATGGCGAGTTCACCGGCGCAGTGGCGGACGTGCCGTGTTTCCGCGAAGGCAAGATTATTCGCCTGGAAAGCTGGCTGGCCGGGCGCAGTTGGACGCTGGACAGTTTTGCCGACAGCACGTTTTACAGCGACTCGCTTAACGACCTGCCGCTGCTGCGCAAGGTGAAACACCCGGTCGCGGCGAATCCGGATGAAACGTTGCGTGCCCATGCCGAGCAGCACGGCTGGAATATCGTCAATTTGCGCTAAGGACGCGCTGATTTATTCGGTTTCGTCGTTCCCGCGAAGGCGGGAACCCAGTTAAGTAAAGGCACTGGATCCCCGCCTTCGCGGGGATGACGAATAAATCAGCGCCTCCCTAACGTTAAGACTCGCGAGATACATCTTTTCGCAAGCCGTGCGGCAGACCGGTCGCGGGGGCATCTTCTCCCGCTTTCACCATTTGCCGATTTTGCAGGCCAATAGCCGTTTCTTGAGCAAAAAAGCGGCGGAACCCCGATCTGTCCAAGCGGGTTTGCAGCCGATTTCCTTTAAAGCCAGCAGGCTCGCCGGGCGAGGCAGGCCCGGCGGTTTCCAGAACAAAATAATGCTTGCAAAAAAAACTCAGTACCCTAGAATTAGTAAAAATCAGGGAGAAAACCACTACATATAGTGGTTTTGTGTTTTATGGGCTATTGTAGCCCGTGCTACCAAGGGGGTGCATTGTGCTTGTTACAGAAAGAGTTTCGTCTTCAACGTCAGCCCGCAATATTTCCGATTTCTCCGCCTCACCCGACACGCCGTCCGGCCAACACAAGGTTGCATCAAGCAAGGATCATGCAGATCGGGCCGATCAGGCGACGGCGCCTGTCATTCCCTTGCATGCCAATCCGGTGACAGACGAACCCGTTGCAGGAGGGAAAATTGAAATGGCGCAAGAAATCAGTACCGAAGTGTTGCTGGAAAAATATGCGGAGCCCGGCGAGACCTCCGTCCAGGATGTGCGCCGCCGCGTGGCGCGCGGTCTGGCCGAAGCCGAAAAGCCGGAACAGCGCGCGAAATGGGAAGAGGTGTTTTTCCGCGGGCAGGAAAACGGCCTTGTGCCCGCCGGTCGCATCAACTCGGCAGCCGGCCTGAAAATCCACGCGACGCTGATCAACTGCTTCGTGCAGCCGGTGGGCGATGCGATTTCCGGTATCAGCAACGGCAAGCCGGGCATCTACGACGCGCTGCAACAGGCGGCGGAAACCATGCGGCGCGGCGGCGGCGTCGGCTACGATTTTTCGGCGATCCGCCCCGAGGGGGCGATGGTCAAGGGCACGAATTCCCGCGCCAGCGGCCCGATTTCCTACATGCGCGTGTTCGACCGTTCATGCGAGACGGTGGAATCCGCCGGCGCGCGGCGCGGCGCGCAGATGGGCGTTCTGCGCTGCGACCATCCCGACATCGAAAAATTCATTCACGCCAAGGATAAGGGCGATCTGCGCAACTTCAATATTTCCGTGGGCGTCACCGATGCCCTGATGCACGCCGTGGCGGACGGCGCGGATTTCGAGCTGGTACATAGCGCGGAACCTGCCGCCGCACTCAAGGAGCAAGGCGCCGCGCGGCGCGGCGACGGCAAGTGGGTATACCGCAGGGTGCCGGCCGCCGACCTGTGGAAGCAGATCATCGAAAGCACCTACGACCATGCCGAGCCGGGCGTGCTGTTCATCGACCTGATGAACCGCGACAACAATCTCAGTTATATCGAAATCATCGAAGCCACCAATCCGTGCGCCGAACAGCCGCTGCCTTCCTACGGTTGCTGCTGCCTGGGCTCGATCAACCTGACCTGTATGGTGGAAAACGCCTTCACCGGCCAGGCCGCTTTCAATTATGCGAAATTCAAGGAGCTGGTGCAGGTCGGGGTGCGCATGCTGGACAACGTGCTGGACGTGACGGCCTGGCCGCTGCCCGAACAGCAGAAAGAAGCGCAGAGCAAGCGGCGCATCGGGCTGGGCTATACCGGGCTGGGCGATGCGCTGGTGATGCTGAACCTGCCATACAACACCGATCAGGCACGGGCGTTTGCCACCAAGCTGACGCGCTTCATGCGCGACGAGGCTTATCTCGCCTCGGTGGATCTGGCCATCGAGCGCGGCGCTTTCCCGTTGCTGGATGCCGATCAGTACCTCGCAGCACCGCGCTTCGCCTCGCGCCTGCCCGAAGAAATCCAGGATAAGATCCGCAAGCACGGTATCCGCAACAGCCACCTGCTGTCGATCGCGCCCACCGGCACCATCTCGTTGGCGTTCGCCGACAACGCCTCCAACGGCATCGAGCCGCCGTTCTCCTGGTTCTACACGCGCAAGAAACGCATGATGGACGGCAGCACCAAGGATTACCCGGTGGAAGATCACGCCTGGCGCGTCTACAAGCAGCAGGGCGGTGATATGGACAACCTGCCGCCCGCCTTCGTCACCGCGCTGGAGATTTCCGCGATAGACCACATGAAGATGGTGGCCGCCGTCGCGCCGTTCATCGATACGGCGATCAGCAAGACGGTCAACGTGCCGGCCGATTACCCCTATGAAGATTTCAAGGACCTCTACACGGAAGCGTGGAAAGCCGGATTGAAGGGCCTGGCAACCTATCGTCCGAACAGCGTGCTGGGCTCGGTGCTGTCCGTCACGCCGGCCAAGAAGGAAGAGCAGCCGCAAGACCTGCTGTTCGATCAGGACCGGCGCATCGTGCTGGAAGCCGCCCCCAAGCCGTCGCTCGCATCGCTGCGTTGGCCGGGCCGCCCCGATCTGCCCGGTGGCAGCGAGGGCTGGGTTTCGCAAGTGGTCGAGCACCAGCTCGGCAGCTTCGTGATCTTCGTTTCCCACACCAGGAATGGCCAAAACCATCCGTTCGAAGTCTGGGTAAACGGCGGGGAGCAGCCGCGCGGGCTGGGCGCGCTGGCGAAGTCGCTGTCGATGGATATGCGTGCGCGCGACCCGGTGTGGCTGCGTATGAAACTGGAAATGCTGATGAAAACCGCCGGCGACGACGCCTTCGACATGCCGATGCCGCCCGACGGAGAAATGAAGCGCATGCCGAGCCTGGTGGCGGCGTTCGCGCATCTGCTGAAATATCGCATCGAGGATCTGGGCGCGCTGGAAGTCGGCGAGGGCGTTACCACCCCGATGATGGATGCGCTGTTCGCCAAAAAGGAGCCGAAAACCGGCACCGATGGCACGATGAGCTGGACGGTGGACATCTCCAACGCCGGCGCCGGCGACGACTTCGTGCTGGGGCTGAAAGAACTCGTGTTGCCGGACGGGCAGCGCCGCCCCTACTCGATGTGGCTATCCGGGGTTTATCCGCGCGCCCTCGACGGCCTGTGCAAGGTGCTGAGCCTGGACATGCGCGTCATCGATCCGGCCTGGATCGGCATGAAGCTGCGCAAGCTGATCAACTTCGGCGAACCGCTCGGCGATTTCATGGCGCGCGTGCCGGGCGGGGAAAAGATGGAAAGCTACCCCTCCACGGTTTCCTATGTCGCCAAGCTCATCATCCACCGCTACGCCATGCTCGGCATACTCGACGAACAGGGCTACCCGGTGCAGCAGATGGGCGTGCTGGAAGTACCTGAGGCGCAAAATAGAACCTCCGGAATCAGGCCGATGACCGGCAAGGTCTGCAAGGAATGCGGCAACGCCACGCTGATCAAGAAAGACGGCTGCGAGTTCTGCACCAGTTGCGGGACGATAGGGGCGTGCGGGTGATTTTCTCGGCCTATCCAACTAACAACTTGACGGGCAATACCTAATTGGGTATCGTACCAACATTAACGATTCATCCTGATGCCGCTGATGACCTGAGGCAGTTGATGGTGAAAGACCGGTTCGCTGCCGGTAAAGTGGTCGCTTTACTTCAACAAGCCAAGCACGACCCTAAAATCATTGACTCGTTGCTTGACCATGATTTTGGGGCTGACCATTCGGCGACTTATCACATAAGCAAGTGGTTTGAGTTTTGGAATGTCGGATTTAATATTTGGCGATTGAAAATTTGGACAGAACCAAAAGGTAGTTTGCGCTATCGGATAGTCTATGCTTACGCGCCAAAGTCGCTTCAATACTACGTATTAGCCGTTGTTCATCGGGATTTTGAATACAATAAAGATCATGAGATCACAAACCGCATCCTTAAAGCCTACAGAGACCTTGGAATTACTACCTACTAAGGTTTTTGAAGAGCAACCAACCAGTACAGCACCGTGTAATGTAATTTACGCGGAATTTCCTGTTCCCGCAAAACCTCCAAAAATTCCCGATGCCATCGATATTGATGATTTGGTTGCCGAGCTTGAACAGTCCAACGAGACAGCGGAAGCGATTGCCAAAGGTCGGCAATGGGTAGCAAAATCTTTTTACAACAACCAGCCTTCTTCAATTGCACTGTTTCGCCTTCAAAAAGGCTGGTCGCAAGCAGAGCTCGCTAAACGAGCCAGCACGAGCCAGTCCTATATCGCACGGATTGAACTTGGCAATGTCGATCCACAGGTCAGTACAGTAAAAAAACTTGCTCGGGCGCTTGGCGTGCCAGTAGCGGCGGTTATGGAAGCAATTTCACCTGAGGATAAACAATGAAAAAGAATGATGCTCGTTGTTTAACGGCTATTTTTTGCGACGATATCCGGCCAGAGCTAGGTAACAAGTTGTCATTTATGGGGTGTTATCAAAGCGAGCTCGTTGTTCAGATGGCACCCGTTACATTACCAAAGTTATGCGTATTTGCTTCGATTCTGACTCCAAAAGAAAGACCTTTCAAATCATTGATGCTTCGGGTCGTTCAGGATGATGATGTCGAATTGGCGCGAATGGATATTCCGCAAGAAGGCCTTACAGGATCAAGTCAGGTTTTTGACGAAACCTCAACGCGAAAAATCATCAGCACTGCAATCGTGTTTTCTCCATTTGCTATTGAAAAACCCACTATGTTGAAGCTTATGGCAACGACGGAAGAAGGTGAAATCACTGGCCCTCGCCTTCTGATTAAAGTAGCTGCTGCACAAGAGCCTACAGTTCAACAAACCAAAAAGACCAAGACCGCTAAACCTCGCAAATAGTCGGGGACGTACCGCTTGAGACCGTTTGAATTGCGGAAACGAAGAGCCGTTGGGTAACGCTATACGCTTTGACGGCTGCTGTCAGGGCTGACCGTCAGCCCGGGGCGGCTTCCCACCTGATGCCGTCGCTGTCGCAGCGCAGCACCGGGCCTTCCCGCTGCCAGTCGCCCAGCACCCAGCCCAAACAATAACGCCCCGCAAGAAGCGGGGCGTCGATATAAGGGAAGGTAAAATTTCAGGGGCCGCTATGGCAATGGCGACACTAATGCGTAGCAAGCCACTCTTGCCGTTCTGCGGCAGGTTTTCCCTTGCATGAATCGATAAATGATTCGAGTCTTTCTTTGAGTGTCGGTGTGGCGTCAACAAACTCCATCGCCACCTCGGTATTGCGCAATGGGTCGGTGCAGGTTTTGCTGAATTCCACCCGCTTTATTTTTGCCTGAATATCAAGTGGAGAACCATTTTCCAGCGGCAGGGTAACGGTAGCATAGTCATCGACATACCCGCTGCCGTGTTTGACTTGCGAAGTTTTCACTCGGCAGCCCGTCACCGAAATATCTGCCACTTCCGCGCCATAGTGATGGAACGAATCGAAACCAATGTTGATTTCACAAGGCAGAGCAATCTTGAGCCTCTCGGCGCCACGCCGTTCTGCCAGGCCGGTGAGCCTGTGCACCATGTTAACCAGCTGACTGGGAATAAAGGGCTTGCACAGGTAATCGGCTGCGCCTGCCCGGATGGCGATTTTCCGAGTGACAAGCTCATCGTTAGAAGACATCAGAACGAAGCGGGTATGCGCGCAATTGGGATCGTTGCGGACTGTTCCCAGAAGATCAAGGGGGGACAGGCCGGGCATCTCCAGCGAGCTGAAAATCCAGTTGATGATGTGCCCTGACTTCAGCACTTGAAATGCGTCGTCTGCATCTTTAGCTTCGTGAATTTTATTGAATCCTAGTTCCTGATGGAGGATTGCTCGGACGTAACTCCGCATGGATACGGAAGAATCAACAATCAGCGCATTGGACTGTAACATGGCACCTCTCCTTTCATCGTGCGGCTCCGGTACGCAGACAGGCTACGCGCAGGAATGCCGGATCAATCGGTTTTTGGAAAAGGTTGCTGTGGCAAATGAGGGGGGTGGCTAAACGCAAAGAA
>Ga0156020_1005_pt1 | contig 10588 bp, 4 predicted proteins | sample RifCSPlowO2_02_FD_107674 | JGI IMG/M metagenome (GOLD analysis project Ga0156020, IMG submission 107674) | Gallionellales bacterium RIFCSPLOWO2_02_FULL_59_110 | reverse complement strand
CAGTCCAGATCGCACTCCGGATCCTGCTCGAAGACATTGATGGTCGGCGGTGCAATCTGATGATGCACTGCCAGCGCGCAGAATATCGACTCGATCCCGCCCGCGCCGCCCAGCAGATGGCCGGTCATCGACTTGGTGGAGCTCACCACCAGCTTCCCGGCGTAGTCGCCGAAGGCCAGCTTGATCGCGTCGGTCTCGTTCTTGTCGCCCAGCGGTGTCGAGGTGCCGTGCGCGTTGATGTATTGCACGTCCTGCGGGTTCAGTCCTGCATTGCGCAATGCATTCAACATGCTGCGCTTCGGGCCGTCGGTGTTCGGCGAGGTGATATGGTAAGCGTCGCCGCTCATGCCGTAACCGGCCAGTTCCGCGTAAATCTTTGCGCCGCGCGCCTTGGCGTGCTCGTATTCTTCCAGCACCATCACCCCCGCGCCTTCGCCGATCACGAAGCCGTCGCGATCCTTGTCCCACGGGCGGCTGGCGGTAGCCGGATCGTCGTTGCGCGTGCTGAGCGCGCGCGCGGCGGCAAATCCGCCTACCGCCAGCGGGCTGACCGTCGCCTCTGCTCCGCCGGCAATCATCACGTCCGCATCGCCGTACTCGATGATGCGCGCCGATTCGCCGATGCAATGCGTGCCGGTGGTGCAGGCGGAGACCATCGCCAGGTTCGGCCCCTTCAACCCGTACATCACGGACAGGTTGCCGGAAATCATGTTGATGATGGTGCCGGGAATGAAAAACGGCGAGATTTTGCGCGGCCCTGCTGCGAGAAAGTCGTTATGCGTCTCTTCGATCATCGGCAGGCCGCCGATTCCCGAGCCGATGTTCACGCCGATGCGTTCGGCGTTCTGTTCGGTGACCTCCAGCCCGGCATCCTTGAATGCCTCCATGCCGGCCACCAGACCGAAATGGATAAAGCGGTCCATGCGGCGCGCATCCTTGGCGGGGAGGTATTGCGTGACATCAAAATCTTTAACTTCCCCGGCAATTTGCGCGGCCATTGCGGATGCATCGAAGCGGGTGATTTTTGCAATACCTGATTTCCCCGCGACGATGTTCCGCCAGACCGTGGGAATCCCGATCCCGACTGGGGAGATGATCCCCAGCCCGGTAATGACAACTCTGCGTTTAGACAAACTGGCTCCGCCAAATAAGATTAATGGGGGAAAGCAGGAAAAAAGAGGGGGTTACTTTTGATGCGCCAGGACGTAGTCGATGGCTTGTTGTACGGTTGTGATTTTTTCTGCATCTTCATCGGGGATTTCACATTCGAATTCTTCTTCCAGAGCCATCACCAATTCAACTGTATCCAGAGAATCTGCTCCCAGATCGTTGACGAAAGAAGACTCATTCTTGACTTCCGATTCGTTCACGCCGAGTTGCTCGGCAACAATCTTTTTAACGCGTTGTTCAATAGACATCTTTATCTCCTACCCTGTTTAAGTTTCAAAAAACTGTGGCATTGTATCAAAGTTGCCAAAAATTCCAAATAACAACTTGTGCAATGCTATTGCGGATGCCTTGCGCGGGTTGAAAATCCTCCGCTAATCCACAGGTGGCGCGATTTTGATGATTTCCTCGGCGGTGGTCAGCCCGGCTGCCACCTTCTCCGCCCCGCTCAGGCGCAACGGTTTCATTCCCTCACGCATGGCTAAAGCCTTGATTTTTTGCAGCTCTGCATCGCTAACGATTAATTTCTTCATTTCCGCGCTGAGCGGCAGCATTTCATAGATGCCGGTGCGCCCACGATAGCCGGTCATGCGGCATTCGAGGCAACCGGTAGCGACATTCACTTGCGCCGGTTTGGCTGCCTTCCACGGGCTCACCAGTTCCCGCCAGGTTTCGTCGCTGATTTCCCCCTTGGCCTTGCAATGCTGGCACAGGGTGCGCGCCAGACGCTGCGCCATCACGCCCAGCAGCGTCGAATTGAGCAGATAGGCGGGCACGCCCAGTTCGAGCAGGCGCGTGATGGCGGAAGGCGCGTCGTTGGTATGCAGAGACGACAGCACCAGATGCCCGGTAAGCGCCGCCTGGATTGCCATTTCTGCGGTCTCGATATCGCGGATCTCGCCCACCATGATGATGTCCGGATCCTGGCGCAGCAGGGTGCGCACGCCGTCGGCGAAATTCAGGCCGATGTTGTGCTGCACCTGCATCTGGTTGAAAGCCGGTTCGATCATTTCGATCGGATCTTCCACGGTACAGACGTTCACTTCCGGCGTGGCGATGTGCTTCAGCGTGGAATAAAGCGTGGTGGTCTTGCCGGAGCCGGTCGGGCCGGTCACCAGGATGATGCCGTTGGGCTGGCGCGTCCAGCCGTCCCACAGGCAGATCTGTTCGCGCGAAAAGCCGAGGTCGGTAAAGTTTTTCACCAGGATTTCCGGATCGAAAATCCGCATCACCAGCTTTTCGCCAAAGGCCGTTGGCATGGTGGAAAGGCGCAGCTCGACTTCGTCGCCTTCCGCGCTGACCGTTTTGATGCGCCCGTCCTGCGGCCTGCGTTTCTCCACCATATCCATGCGCCCGAGCAGCTTGATGCGGCTGGTAATGGCGTTGGTTACGCTGGTGGGAAGCTGGTAAACCTGATGCAGCACGCCGTCGATACGGAAACGCACGATGCCGATGTCGCGGCGCGGCTCCAGATGGATGTCGCTGGCGCGCTGCTCGAAGGCATATTTGAACAGCCAGTCCACCAGCGTTACCACATGCTGCTCGTTGGCATCCAGATTCTTGTTCTTGCCCAGTTCGACCAGTTGTTCGAAGTTCTGCACTCCGATCGCCTGCCCAGCCTTGGCTTTGCTGGCGAGATGCACCGAGCTGGCCAGGCTGTATATCTCCGGCAGGTAGCGATTGATGTCGAGCGGGCTGGCCAGCACCAGCCTGACTTTCAGGTTGAGGATGCGTTCCAGGTCGGCCACCCAGTCGGTAAAGAAAGGCTCGGAGGTGGCGATAGTAATCTCGCGCTCGCCGATCCCGACCGGCATGATCTTCAGGCGTTCGGCGTAGGACTTGGAAATGATGCTGGCGATGCCGCCGAAATTCAGTTGCAGCGGATCGATGTGAAAATAAGGCATGCCGAGATGCGCCGCCAGCCATTCGGTGAGGAATTCGACGCTGAGCACCTTGTTGGGCGGCAACATGCTGCGCCATTTCTGCTCGCCGATCACCGCCAGCGGATGGGCGCGATCAGCGTTATGGCACCTGAGCAGCCTGTTCGCCTCATCATCAGCCACCATGTCGTCCCGCACCAGCCAGCGCAGGATGAATTCCAGCGTCAGTTTCTGTCCTTGCTGCGCGGCGATAAAACTCTCTTTACTCATGGCATGAGTCAGGCGTTTCGTCGGTTAGCGGTCGTGGGCCATCACGGGGCGGTCCGCCCTGCTGCACGGCTTTTTCCAACCGCTTTTCCACGGCTTCTTTCTTGCGATTTCTTCCTGGCGCTTCTCGCACGAACAGTTTGGCTTGGCCATTTGCGTTTCCGGTCACTGCCGTATCCCAAAGTCACGGTAAAGCATGATAGCAACTCGGCAAGAAAATGCAGAAATATTTCCCGTAACAGATATTTCTCGCGCTACCGGAGGCGCGCTTCTCAGATAAACGGCGGGATTTCCTTGCCGCAAATCAGGTTGCGGCCCTTTTCTTTAGACTGGTACAGCATTTCGTCCGCCACGCCGACCAGAAAATAAGATATCTGTTCTCTTGTCGGAGTGATGCTGGCGTGGCCCACGCTTATCGTCACATGATCCGCCACGCTGGAAACGCAATGGGGGATGCGCAATTTCGCCACTCCCTCGCGCCAGTTTTCCGCAAGTTGCGCGGCCCCTTTCATATCCGTCCCGGGAAGAATTGCGACAAATTCCTCACCGCCATAGCGCGCCACCATATCGGTGGGGCGTAGCAGCAGGGACGATAAACACTGCGCTACCGAATGCAGGCACTTGTCCCCCTCCACGTGCCCATAATGATCGTTGAATTTCTTGAAATAATCGATGTCCGCAACGAGGATGGAAAGCGGGGCGCTGTGGCGCATGGCGCGGCACCACTCGACCTCCAGCACTTTGTCGAAGTGCCGGCGGTTTGAAATACCGGTCAGGCTGTCGAGATTGACAATTTCTTCCAGCAGATCGGATTTGGCTTTCAGTTCCCGGTTTTGCTTTTCAAGTTTCCTCTTCGCTTCGCGAAGCTCCAGATGGGTGCCGACTCTCGCCCTGACAATAAACGGGTTAAAGGGTTTGGTAATGTAATCGACTGCGCCCAATTCGAAGCCCTTCAGCTCGCTTTCGATAGCGGAGATGGCCGTGACGAAAATGACCGGTATTTGACGGGTATCTTCGCCCGCCTGCAAACGGCGCATTACCTCATACCCGTCCATTTTCGGCATCATGATGTCCAGCAGGATCAGGTCGGGTTTCGGGTCGGTCGAGGCGATTTTCAGCGCCGTTGCCCCATCCAGTGCCGGGCGGACGATATAGTCCCGCTTGAGCGCATCTTTCAGGACATCGATGTTGTCCGGCGTATCGTCCACGACAAGAATGGAAGGTTTATGGAATGACGGGCTCAGGATTGGCCGTTGGTTTGTTGCGGCAGGATCGAGGCCATGCCCACGATGTTCCGGCACTCCGGATACGGGGCTATTCCTCATACGAAATTCCCAGGTTTTTTGCACAGGAGACCAATTCGGCCAAACCCTGTTCGTAGTTGTAACCATTTATGTGCTGCTCGATCGAAACGATAATCCTCTTCATGGATACATCGCCGCCCATTAGCCCGCGCATCCTGGCCACAGTCTCTTCCACTCCCGAGTCGAATTGCTCCAGTTGCGCCATTGCCTGGCGGATCAGACCGGTCAATTCGTTCATGTCGATCAGGCTGCCTGGCGCAGCCGCTTTATCGCCCGCGTCCTTTTTTTCTGCCCGCAAGCGGAGGGCGCAGTCAATAGATGCGAAAAGTTGCACGAGTTCCGTATCGACTTCCGGCAGCAACGATTCAACCCCGGCTTTTGCCTTGCTCTGGATAGCTGTCTCCAATTCTGCAACTTTATCCTTCAGTTTTTCTGCGCCCAGCGTCCCCAGCAAGCCCTTCAGCGTATGCGCCAGCCGTTCGGATGCCTCCCAGTCGTTTGCCGCAATGGCCGTGCTGATTCCGGCAAGGGTGCCCCGTTGGCCATTGCGGAATTTTTCCAGGATCGCACAATAAGCGGCAACGCTTCCGCCCACCCGGAACACACCTCCTGCTACCTGCACGCCGGGCAAATCCGGCAGCGCCTCCGGGTATTGCCCGGTTTTCTGATCCGGCGTCGAAGAGAGAACGGCCGGTTGGGCAGGCGTGATCCATTTTGCAAGAATCGCCACCATCTGGTTCGGATCGAAAGGTTTTGCGATGTAATCGTTCATGCCGGCCGCCAGGCTTTGCTCGCGGTCGCTCGCCATTACGTTGGCGGTCATGGCGATGATCGGCAGGTTGGCTAGCCCCGGTGCTTTGCGCATCTCGCGAGCCGCGCTGAGCCCATCCATCACCGGCATCTGGATATCCATCAGCACACCGTCAAATTTTTCTTCCAGCGCCCGCGCGACAGCCTCTTTCCCGTTTTCGGCAATCGCCACCGTTACCCCGGCTTTTTCCAGCAATTCCCGCGCTACCTGCTGGTTGATTTCGTTATCCTCCACCAGCAGGATATGGGCCCCGCTGATTTTTGCGATGAGATCGGTGCGTAACAGTGCGGACACTGCATTCCTTTTCCCCTTGACCTCCCCGTAGCCGAAGACTTCCATGGCCGCATCGAACAGATCGCCTTGCTGGAATGGCTTGGTCAACAGACCGTCGATCACGTTTCCTTCAGCCTGGCGCAACACCTCGTTCTGCCCGAAAGAAGCAAGCAGCAATATTCTGGGTTTCATGCCCGGCCCTGCCATTTCATGAATTTTCCGCGCAACTTCGAGGCCATCCATTTCCGGCATTTTCCAGTCGAGAACCACAAGCCGGTATGGCCTTCCTTCCCTGCCCGCCCGTTCGATGGTCCGCAATGCCTCGGGGCCGCTGACGGCCGTCGTCACATTGAAGGAGAATGATTCCAAGTAGGATTTCAGGATATGGCAGCAAGTCGCGTTATCGTCCACGGCCAGCACACGCATTCCGCGCATGCCGCCTTCCGGTATACCGAACCTGTCGGCGCGTCTTTCCGCCACCTTGCCGAAACGCGCGGTAAACACAAATTTCGATCCCTTGTCGGGTGTGCTTTCCACCCATATTTTTCCCTTCATCAAGCCGACCAACTGTTTGCTGATGGACAAACCTAGGCCGGTGCCGCCGAATTTGCGGGTGGTTGTGGTGTCTGCCTGGGTAAAAGCATGAAACAGCTTGCCGGCCTGTTCCTGGGTCAAGCCGATACCAGTATCGCGCACGGTAAAGCTCAGGACAACTTCGTCTGCCTCGTCCCGGTCGATTTCGGTCAATACCAGCACTTCGCCCTTGTCGGTGAACTTGACCGCATTTCCGACCAGATTGATCAGCACTTGCCCCAGGCGCAACGGGTCGCCGACCAGGCGCGGATAAACGTCCAACGACGTTTCGAACATAAACTCGAGCCCCTTCTCCTCCGCCTTGGTGGAAACGACCGTCGCCAGGTTGCTCAACACGTCCTCCAGTTCGAAAGGTACGCGCTCCACGTCCATCATGCCGGCCTCGATCTTGGAAAACTCCAGGATGTCGCTGATGATGCCGAGCAGAGACTTGGAGGAACCATGGATTTTTTGCAGGTAATCGTCCTGTTTGGGCGTAAGCTCCGTCTGCATGCACAAATGGCTCAAGCCGATGATGGCATTCATCGGAGTGCGGATTTCATGGCTCATGTTGGCGAGGAAATCGCTCTTGGCGCGGTTGGCTGCATCGGCGGCGGCCATGGCCTTTTGCAGTTCAAGCTCGGTCTGTTTGCGCCGGGTAATATCTTCCTTGACGGCCACGAAATGCGTGAGTATTCCATGATCGTTGTGGATCGGCGAAATGGAGACGGCTTCCAGAAAAATCTCGCCATTTTTTTTCCTGTTGTTTATCTCCCCTTGCCACGTTTTGCCCGCCAGTATGGTGTCCCACATCTCGCGGTAAAATTCCGGCGTGTGCAAGCCAGAATAGAGCACTCGCGGATTCTGGCCGATGGCCTCCTCTGCGGAATATCCGGTCACTTCGACGAATCTCCGGTTGACGTACTCGATCGCACCGCTCGTGTCGGTGATGATAACGCTGGCGGGACTGTTTTCCACGGCGCGGGACAGTTTGAGCAGTTTCTCTCCGGCTTGCAGGCGTTCGGTGATATCGGTGCTCTGGCTGCATACCGCCATGACCGAGCCGTTCTCGTCGTAGAGCGGATAGCAGATGAACGAAAGCCAATGCCGCCGGTCGCCGATGTCGACGCATTCCTCAGCTTCCACCAGCGCTTTCCTGTGCAGCACATCGAAGTGCAATTTCTCGAAGAGCGCCGACATGTGCTCGGGAAACACCTGCGTGTCGGTTTTGCCGACAACCTCCTCCTGCGGCAGGCCGAACATGCTTTCAAAAGCCCTGTTTGCGAACCGGTACTGGCCTGACGGATCCTTGATGCTGATATGCATGGGCGAGTTCTGCATCATCGCGATGGTGCGCTCGTGGATCGACTGTATTTCGTGCTGCGCGACGACCAGTTCGGTTTCGTCGAAAAACGAAATGATCACACCGCCCAGAGTTTGATCCTGCGCGATGTATGGGAAGCACATGACGTTGTAGTGTCTGCCGCCGAAGCTGGTTTGCTGGCGCCGTTTGATGCCGTCAGACATCGCCATTTTTGCGGCTTCCAGCACGGCCGTAACGGGAAGCGCGAGGCTGGTGATCTGCTTGCCTATCGTGTGTACGCTGAAGCTGAACAGGCTGGCGGCTTCCTTGTTGTAGCGCTGCAAATGCAGATCCTGATCCAGCAGCACCAGCGCAAAACCGGTGCTGTTTTGCAGGTTTTCCAGTTCGGTGTTCAGCAGGCCGAGTTCGCCTCCCTTGACGATCAGCTCCTGGTTGACGGTAGTCAGTTCCTCGTTGGTGGACTGAAGCTCTTCGTTCGAGGCTTCCAGCTCTTCGTTGGAGGATTGCAGCTCTTCGTTGGCCGCCTGCATTTCCTCGTTCAAGGCCTGCAATTCTTCATTGGAGGTTTCCAGTTCCTCGATGACGGTTTGCAGGTGTTCGCGGGTGGCGATCAGTTCGTCCTCGAGCTCGCTGTTATTGACCGGCTGCTGTTCCGGTGCATGTGTTTCGTCGGTTTGTGTGGCAAGCGCTATAAAACTGACCAGAAACAATTTCTGGTCGTCGCGCGACGAAACCGGATGCACTTCGATCTGGATGCTGTGGCCGACCCGGTTCTTGATGGGCCGTATCCTTCCCACCACGCTGGCGTGCTTCAGGTCGGCATGGTGTACCAGGGTTTGCACTTCGGTGCGCCATTCGCGGCGCAACAATTGCGCCAAATTCATTTCCAGCTTGCCGGAAGGGAAGTGCAAATAGCTCTGCATTTCGCCATGCACTTCGATGACATCCATATTCTTGTTGATGAGCACGCTGGGCGGCGCGTAAATTTCCGAGAGCGCTTTTTGCAGCCTGCTCTCGGGTTTTCGCTGGCTGCGTTCCACGATAGTAATTTGCGGCTTTTCCCTGGCATCCTGATTGGCGCTGGAATAGAGCGGGATCGGAATCATTTGATCCTTGGAGGCGACCCGTTTGAAGATGCGCGCCTCCTTGCTGACCGGAGTAAACAGGTGCTCCTGGTGCACGATGCTCTCGGATTTTCCCAGAAACAGATAGGCGGACGGCCTGAGCGCAAAGTGGAAAATGGAAAGCACCCGCGTTTGCAGCAGGGGCTGGAAATAAATCAGCAAGTTGCGGCAACTGATCAGGTCCAGGCGCAGGAACGGGGGATCCAGAACCAGGTCCTGGCGGGCAAACACCACCATGTCGCGGATCGGGCGTGCGATTTCATAAATATCCGCTTTTTTGCTGAAATAGCGTGCGATCGTTTCCTTGCTGACTTCGGCCAGCGAGGTTTCGGTATAAATGCCCTTGCGCGCGACCGCCATCGCTTCCATGTCGATGTCGGTGGCGAAGATTTGAATGCGGTAATCGCCTACCCTTCCGCCCAATATATCCTCGAGCAGGATGCCGATCGAATAGGCCTCTTCCCCTGTCGCGCAGGCCGGAACCCAGATACGGATTTCATCTCCCGGCTGTTTGTCGGCAACAATCTCCTCCAGTATTTTGCGCAGCCCCTCGAAGCTGTTCCGGTCGCGGAAAAAGGCCGTGACAGAAATCAGGATGTCCTTGCTGAGTTTGTTCAGCTCGTCCGGATTCTTGCTGCAATAGTCGAAATAGGCGGCGAGATTGTTCAGGCGGTTGGCCGCCATGCGGCGTTCGACGCGGCGCGACAGCGTGGCTTCCTTGTAGCCCGAGAAGTCGATCTTGGACTGCTTGTAAACCATTTGCAGCAGGCCCTTCATGGTCGCGGGCGAATTTTCCTGTTTGGGCGTGCGGTCGATCAAACCGTGCGCGCGCGCGATGGCGGTGATTTCTTCCGCTATCCCCTTGCAGGTCAGCACCCATTCTACACAACCCGTGCTGATCGCCGCCTGCGGCATGCCGCTGTACTTCGCGGCCTCGGGATCCTGGGCAAACGTGAAGCCGCCGACCGTCTTGATCGCGGAGATACCCGCCGCGCCATCCGAACCGGTGCCGGACAAAACCACGCCGATCGCATCTTCCCCCTTATCTTCCGCCATGGAAGTAAACAATACGGTGGCCGAAGGTTTGGGCAGCACGGTTTTGCCCGGAACCAGCAGCCTCATGACGCCATCTTTCAGGATGACGTTCCAGTTGGCCGGAGTGACATAAATAACGTTGGGCAAAGGAATTTCGCCGTCCTCGACATCCTTGACCAGCATGTCGGTCTCGCGGGCCAGCAACGGAACCATCATGCTGCGGTATGTGGGAGATAAATGCTGAACGACGATGTAGGGGACGCCCAGATCGTCCGGCAACGCGCGGATCAAATCGGAGAGCGCTTCCAGCCCGCCCGCCGAAGCGCCTATGCCGACAATGAAGTTGCGCTCTACGGCGGGTGCCGGAGCAGGTGCGAGCACTTTTTTGGACGCAACCTTGCCCGGCTTCCTGCCGATCTTTTTCGCGACAAAATTGCGTTCTTCGGCTGAAGAATCAGCAAACGGTTCGGACGTTTTTTCGAGTTCGCGCAAGACAGATCTGGCCGCTTTCAAATTGGCGGGAGCCTCTTGTGCCTTTTTTTTATCGGGGACGGATTTGGCCGTTTTGGGCTTGAGGACTGGCTCGGGCGCTTTTCTGCTTTTGCTCCCGGCAGGTTTGGCGACCTTCGTGGCGACAGGTGTTTTAAGTGTCTTCCCGGTTTTGCCTGCGGCAGGTTTGAGAATTTTTCCTAGGCTGGCTTTGACCATGACGACGTCCGGCTGAATAAGTGGCGGCATCCTAATTTCACTGTGTCACAAATTACGTTTAACCGAGCCGCAGCACGGACATCGCTGGAGTTGCCGGGCGATACGGGCGGCGATTATATAGC
>Ga0156020_1041_pt1 | contig 15193 bp, 14 predicted proteins | sample RifCSPlowO2_02_FD_107674 | JGI IMG/M metagenome (GOLD analysis project Ga0156020, IMG submission 107674) | Gallionellales bacterium RIFCSPLOWO2_02_FULL_59_110 | reverse complement strand
AAGCTTGCGGTAGTCCCTGAGGAAGATGGTTACAATCATGCCGCCGGCCAGCATACCGCACAGCATGAGGGGAAATTGCTGCCGAATGCCGCCTCTACCGATTGGGAAGGCAAATTGCACTTTGTGTTTAAAGCGCCGGAGGCGGGCGGCACTCACACGATTACCGCTACGTGTACCAAATGCACCAATCAGGATTCGGGGACGATCAAGGTGCCGGGGTGCCCGGTGGAGCCGTTGGCCGAGGTTAACGATCTCTCGAATATCTGGGACACAACCGATGAACAGAAACAGTTGACCGAGCAACTCGAAAGCGACATGAATGGCTACAGCTTGCTTTCCGACGCCACCAAAGCTGGAGAACGGTGTCTTGCAGACAGGATCAACTCGGTGGTCAGCCCGCCATCCGGCTATAAAATAACCTCGACCATTCGCACTCCGGCATACCAGAAACATCTGCGGAATGTATGGGACAAGTTCTGGGATCTAAAAGGCAAAGTCGATAAAGACCCAACCCTCGAACAGCGATGCGAGGTGTTGATTTCCGAAGTGGAGGGGCAAATGGGGTTCCGCCTGACTCAGAATCCAAGGCCAGATGCGAAGCCAAAGGCAGACTGCAACCCCGCCCTTGGCCGCGCTCACTGCATCCGCTTCCCGCCCGCCGATGCCGATCCCAAGCATGTCGCAAAAACCGCGTTCGACATCAACTCAGCTACGGTCGATGCGTTTCAGTCCAAATTGCACAAGCAACGGCCACGCAGCACCGTGGCACAGGAAGCGAATGCCTGCAACCTCAAATGGGGCGGGCTGTTTGGTGATCGGGTACATTTTGCGTGTTGTGTCAATTAAGGCAAAGGTGAAATCATGAAAACTAATCCTGTCAAATCGATATGCCTGTTGTCCGCCTGGCTGGCTGGCGGCGCGTTCATAAACCCGGTTCAGGCCACCCAACCCTCGGTGACCGTGCAGTCATACGCCAAGCACGCGGGCCCGAATACCGTTTACACCTACCGGGTGACCAATCATGGGCCCGATCGGTTGTTCAGGTTTACCATCGGCTGCAACTGCCATGAAGCCAGACTTTCGCCAGATTCGCCCCCCGTGCCGGAAGACGATGGGCCGGAGCTCGTCATTTTTCCGGTTAATTTCACTTTCGGGGGTAATTATTGTGATGGTGAGGTGAGGGTGAGCAGTTGCGGCACCACTGCGGAAGATAGTTATTCGGCGCCGGCAGGCTGGTATGGTGGTGTTGAAGGTTATGAAGGAACCGACTATATCAGTTTCGGTTTTGATACCCCATCGGGAACAGGAATATCGCTCCTGCCCGGCTATACCGCGACCTTCAGCATCACCACGCCCACCATCGAGGAGCGTGACTATTTTCTTTCTTGGAAAGAGAACCTGAAAGCCACGGCAGGCATGGAATATTTTTATGACAAAAACAGGCGCGGCTACCTGACCGGCCATTACAGTTACCGCAAAGATATTCCAAACGGAGGAAACCGGGTCGTTTCCTATCCGATGGAGCTGATAGACAAGACACCGCCAACTCTCTCCATCACTCTGAATCCCGCCACCCTCTGGCCACCCAACAACAAGCCTATGCTGGTCAACGCCACGATCACTACCGGCGACGACTACGACCCCGAGCCGGAAATCAAACTCGAATCGATCACCGCCAATGAACCGCTGGCAGGTGGCGACATCCAGAATGCCCAGATCGGTACAGATGACAGGGATTTTTATCTGGCCGCCAAGCGCGCGGGTAATAACATGGCCGGACGCATCTACACCATCACCTATTCCGCCACCGATGCCTCGGGCAACAAAGCCACCGCCAGCGCCACGGTGGCCGTGCAGCACGACCAGGGGAGATAGTTCGCGGGTTGGCAAACCGGCCAGATGTGGATGTGATAGCCGGAACGGGCGGGCACGATGGCGCGCATGGAGTAATGAGGCCGAAGGGCAAGCTACTCGATTGCCGGGATAACACTACAGAGGTAGAAAACACCGTTTGCATCACCCTAAATTGAGCAATAGCACCCACACCGTCTTTCTTGCGGCACAGGTATAATTCGCCCTTTCGTATAAACCGCAAGGAAATATCTTGGAACTCTCGACTCGCGTACAGGCCATCAAGCCCTCCCCCACCCTCGCCGTCACCGCCCGTGCGGCGAAGCTGAAAACCGAAGGCAAGGACATCATCGGGTTGGGCGCGGGCGAACCGGATTTCGACACGCCGCAGCATATCAAGGATGCGGCCATCGGCGCGATCAACAGGGGCTTCACCAAATACACCGCCGTCGGCGGCACGCCCTCGCTCAAGGCGGCGATCATCGCCAAGTTCAAGCGTGACAACGGGCTGGATTACACGGCGAAACAGATCCTGGTTTCCTGCGGCGGAAAACAGAGTTTCTTCAACCTCGCGCTGGCGGTCATCAACCCCGGCGACGAGGTCATCATCCCAGCGCCGTACTGGGTGTCATACCCGGACATCGTGCTCATCGCCGAGGGTAAGCCGGTGATCGTGGAGGCGGGTATCGAGCAGGGCTTCAAGATGACCGCCGCGCAGTTGGAAGCGGCGATCACGCCGAAAACCAGGATGGTCGTCATCAACAGCCCGAGCAACCCGTCCGGCGCGGTGTACACCTTTGAAGAATTGAAAGCGCTGGGCGAGGTGCTGCGCAAGCATCCCGACATTCTCATCGCCACCGACGACATGTACGAGCATATCGCGCTGACCGATGCGAAATTCGTCAACATCCTGAATGCTTGCCCCGACCTGTATCCGCGCACCATGACGCTGAACGGCGTGTCCAAGGCCTATTCCATGACCGGCTGGCGCATCGGCTACGCGGCGGGGCCGGAGAACATCATCACCGCGATGGAAAACGTGCAATCGCAAAGCACCTCCAACCCGACCTCGATTTCGCAGGTGGCGGCGGAAGCGGCGTTGAACGGCGATCAGGGCTGCATCACGCCGATGCTCGAGGCATTCCGCGAGCGGCATGTGTTCGTGGTGAACGAGTTGAACAAGATTCCCGGCGTGCAGTGCATCATGGCGGGCGGCGCGTTCTATGCCTTCCCGGACATGCGCCAGGCAATCATCAGCCTGCACCAGCGCGGCAAAATCAAGGCCGCGACCGACATCGCGCTTTCCGAATACCTGCTGGAACAAGGCGGCGTCGCCGTAGTGCCCGGCTCGGCGTTCGGCAGCGAAGGCTATGTGCGCCTGTCCTTCGCCACCTCGATGGACAACCTCAGCAAAGCGCTAGAGCGCCTAGCGAAAGCGCTGGGCTGAGGTTGCGGCGTAGGCTAACCTTTAGGTTACGCCGTAGCCACAATCTCATGGCACTGGAGCGTTTAGCGAAGGCGCTTTCGTAAGGTTGCGGCGAAGGCTAACCTTCCTAAGCCGGACAAGCCGGAACCAAACGGGTAGCCCGGATGAAACGCAGTGAAATCCGGGAACGGGTATGATGCCCCCGGATTCCGCTATCGCTGCATCCGGGCTACAAACCCCGCAAGGCTCACCTTCGTTCAAACCCTTGCCAATGCCAGATAAATGCAAAACTCTTGTCATGTTTTGACATCATTTGACCGGTAAGAGACTAATGCTGTTTCACAACTACAACAACCACCCTACTCCATATACATCCCGCCGTTCACATGCAGCGTGGCCCCGGTGATGTAGGACGCGCCCGCTCCGGCGAGGAAAGCGACGGCAGCGGCGACGTCGGCGGGCTGGCCGAGGCGTTTCAGCGGCACGTGCTCGACCAGTTTGGCGCGTTGTTCCTCGCCCAGCCCATGGGTCATGTCGGTGTCGATGAAGCCGGGGGCGACGCAGTTCACGGTGATGTTGCGGCTGCCGATTTCCTGCGCCAGGGATTTGGTGAAGCCGATCATGCCCGCCTTGGAGGCGGCGTAGTTGGCCTGGCCGGGGTTGCCCATGCTACCGACCACCGATCCGATACTGATGATGCGCCCGCCTCTGGCCTTCATCATCGCGCGCAGCACCGCGCGGGAAAGACGGAACACCGACTTTAGGTTGGTCGCCAGCACGTCGTCCCACTCATCGTCGCTCATGCGCGCCAGCAAATTATCCTTGGTTATGCCGGCGTTGTTCACCAGGATCGAAACTTCGCCGAACTGTTTGCGCAGTTCGCCCAGCATGGTTTCAGTCTGCGCCGCGTCATTGACGTTCAGCACCAGGCCCGTCCCCTTGATCTCCGCCGCGTCCAGATAGGCGCTGATGGCCTGCGCGCCGATGTCGCTGGTTGCGGTGCCGATCACGGTCGCGCCCTGTTTGCCGAGTTCCAGCGCGATGGCTTGGCCGATGCCGCGACTGGCGCCGGTCACCAATGCGATTTGTCCGAGTAGTGTCATGTTGCGCTCCTTATGCGAGTGCAGCCAAAACCAGCTTCAGTGCCTCGCCGTCGTTGATGGCCAATGCCTGCTGGTTGGCGTCGATGCGTTTGTTCAGGCCCGCCAGCACTTTGCCCGGCGCGCATTCGACGTTGTGGGTAATACCGTGCTTGCCGAATTCCAGCACGGTTTCGACCCAGCGCACCGGCGAATAAAGCTGGCGCACCAGCGCGTCCTTGATCGCCGCGCCGTCGCTGTAAGCCGCGACATCGGCGTTGTGCAATACCGGAATGGATGGCGCCTGCACCGCAACATCGGCGAGATAGTCGCGCAACTGTTCCGCCGCGCCTTTGAGCAATTGGCAGTGCGACGGCACGCTCATCGGCAGCATGATCGCGCGCTTGGCACCTTTGGCCTTGGCCAGTTCCATACCGCGCTCCACTGCCGCGCGATTACCGGCGATCACCACCTGAGCGGGCGAGTTGTAATTCACCGCTTCGAGCACTTCGCCCTGCGCGGCTTCGGCGCACACCGCGCGCACCGTATCGTCATCCAGACCGAGGATCGCGGCGATGCCGCCCACGCCTTCCGGTACAGCCTGCTGCATACATTGCGCGCGGAAGCGCACCAGCGGCAGCGCATCGGTGAAACTCAATGCACCGGCTGCGACCAGCGCGGTGTATTCGCCCAGGCTGTGCCCCGCCAGCATCTCCGGAGCCGCTCCGCCCTGCCCTTGCCAGGCGCGGTACACCGCCACGCCTGCGGCAAGCATGATCGGCTGGGTGTTCACCGTGGCGTTCAGGTCGGCATCGCTGCCTTCGGCGACCAGTTGCCACAGGTCTTGTTTCAATACCTCGGAGGCTTCGGCGAAGGTGTCGCGCACAGCGGGAAAATCGGCATAGCCGTTCATCATGCCGCGCGATTGCGAGCCTTGGCCGGGAAACACGAAAGCGAATTTAGTCATAAAATAGTCGTAAGTTGTAGGTCGGGTTAGGCGCGATTTTGCGCCGTAACCCGACGGGATATAACCATGTCGTGTTACACCCGCAAGGGGTAGGCCGTGATTGTAAGGGGCTAAAGCCCCAACAACACACGCTCCGCGATAAAACCGCTAACCCGACCTACGAAAAACAGCTACCAGCGTATCAGCACAGCACCCCAGGTGAACCCGCCACCGACGGCTTCGAGCAGGATATTCTGCCCGGCTTTGATGCGCCCGTCGCGCACGGCGGTATCCAGCGCCAGCGGGATTGAGGCCGCCGAGGTGTTGCCGTGAGTGGCGACGGTGACGATCACGTTATCCATGCTCAAACCGAGTTTTTTCGCGGTGGCTTCCATGATGCGGATGTTGGCTTGGTGCGGAATCAGCCAGTCGATATCGGAGCCTAGCAGCTTGTTTTCTTCCAGCACTTCTTCGACGACTTCGCTCAACACCTTGACGGCGAACTTGAACACGGCCTGACCGTCCATCTTGATGAACGGGTCGCCCTGCACCTCGCCGTGGTGGATGATGCCGTCGGCTTTCAGCATACCCTGATGGCGGCCATCGGCGTGCAGCTTGCTGGCGATGATGCCCGGCGTTTTGCTGGCCTGTAGCACCACCGCGCCCGCGCCGTCGCCGAACAGCACGCAAGTCGTGCGGTCGTTCCAGTCCAACATGCGCGTCAGCACTTCCGCCCCGACCACCAGCGCGGTCTTGGCCTGCCCGCCGCGGATATATAAATCGGCGGTGTTCAGCGCATAGACGAAACCGCCGCACACCGCCTGCATGTCGAAGGCCGCGCCGCAATTTTTGATACCGAGTTTGTCCTGCAGGATACATGCGGTGCTGGGAAACATCTTGTCCGGCGAGGTGGTCGCGACAATAATCAGGTCGATTGCGTCTGCGCTTACCCCCGCCGCTTCGATGGCGCGGCGGCTGGCGTGCAGGGCGAGATCGCTGGTCATCTCGCCTTCCGCCGCGATATGCCGCTCGTGGATGCCGCTGCGCGATACGATCCAGTCGTGCGAAGTATCGACGATTTTTTCCAGGTCTAAATTGGTCAGCGTTTTGGCGGGCAGATAGCTGCCGGTGCCGATTATTCTTGAATGCATCAGACCGCTCCTTGCCCCATGTTTTGACGCTTGTGATGCCACATTTCGATATGCTCGCCAATATGTCGCAGCATGCCTTCGCGCGCTTCCTCGGCGGCGCGTTCGATGGCGTAACGGAAGGCGTAGGCATCAGCCGAACCGTGGCTTTTCACCACGATGCCTTTCAATCCGAGAAAACTCGCGCCGTTGTAGCGGCGGTGATCGACGCGGTGCTTGAAGGCCTTGAGCACCGGTGCCGCAATCAATGCGGCAAGCTTGGTGAATACATTGCGGCTGAATTCTTCGCGCAGGAAACCGCCCAGCATCTGCGCCAGCCCTTCGGTGGTTTTCAGCGCGACATTGCCGACGAAGCCGTCGCACACCACGACGTCGGTGGTGCCCTTGAAAATATCGTTTCCTTCGACGTTGCCGTAGAAATTCAGGTCGCTGGAGCGCAGCAGTTCGGCGGCCTGCTTGACCACCTCGTTGCCCTTGATGTCTTCGCTGCCGATGTTCAGCAGGCCGATGCTGGGGTTGGGTTTGTGCTCCAGCGCAGTCACCAGCGTGGAACCCATCAGCGCGAATTGCAGCAAATGTTCGGCGCTGCAATCGGTGTTAGCGCCCAGATCCAGCATACATATCTGGCCATTCCTGGTCGGCAGATACGAGGCGATCGCGGGGCGGTCGATACCCGGAATGGTTTTCAGCACGTAGCGCGCCGTTGCCATCAGTGCGCCGGTATTGCCGGCGCTGATACAGGCCAGCGCCTCGCCGCTCTTGACCAGATTGATGCTGACGCGCATCGAGGAATCCTTCTTGCCGCGCAACGCAGATTGCGGCGGCTCATCCATGCCCACGACTTCGCTGGCGGGGTGGATGCGCAAATGGGCGCTCGTCTGTACGCCCAGAGTGCGCAACTCGGATTCGATGGCATCTGAAATACCCACCAGAACGATGGTGTCGCCGGGAAAATTCTTCAGGTAATCAACTGCGGCGCGGACGGTGACCGTCGCGCCATGGTCGCCCCCCATCGCGTCTATGGCCAATGTGACGTCCACTAGGTGGTCTCTTGGTAGAAAGAATCGGGAATATAAAAGAAAACGCAGCCGGCCATCCTGGCCGGCTGCGTGACTTAAGAGCTTACTCGCCCTTGATCTTGACTACCTTCTTGCCACGGTAAAAACCGCTCGGGCTGATGTGGTGGCGCAAATGATTTTCGCCCGTGGTCGGTTCGATTGCCGTTGCCGGGTTGGTCAGAAAGTCGTGGGCGCGGTGCATACCGCGCTTGGACGGGGATTTTTTGTTCTGCTGAACTGCCATGTTGCCTCCTAATAAAACCCTAATGAAACAAATTAACTATGTACTACGCTTCAATTTCGCCAAAGCCGCAAAAGGATTTTTTTCTTCCTCCTCATGCCTGCCCTGATCCTGTCGGGGCGGTATATTCCCGCCGCCTGCCGCCTGGCAAGCGCCCAATTCATGCCTGGGCGCGATGGGCAGGCTCAGCAAAATCTCTTCTTCCAGCACATCCAGTACATCCAGATGCTTATCCGCCAGAATGCTGTCGGGCTCTTCTTCCTCATCGGTTAACGCATCCAGGCTGGCCTGGTCGCGCAACAGCAGCCGCGTATCGATCCGCACCGCATGCTCCATCGCGCCGAGGCAGCGCTGGCAGCGCAACCGGCAGTTTCCGCTTATGCTGACATCCAGCAGGGGGATACCTTGTTTATCGACGCCGCCGCGCACCGTGTATTCCAGGATTCCCCGGGAATCTTCCAGCACATCAAGCAAACGCGGCATTTCGGCAACGGGTACTGCGCCGCTTATTTGCCGGCCATTCCCGGCAAAATCCAGGCTGTCGATGAAAGGCCGTGCGAACATGAGGCGCGCATGATATATTTTTCACCGCTCCCTGTCAAAAATCTCAAGGAATATCGTTGAATTCTCAGTTGCTTGTCCTCGCATCCACCTCCGCTTACCGCAGCGAACTCCTCAAACGGCTGCAACTCCCTTTTGAGACCGCCGCGCCCGGCGTGGATGAAACTGCCCTGCCGGGCGAATCGGCGCGCGCCACTTCGGTGCGCCTCGCGCAGGAAAAAGCCCGCGCCGTGGCGGCCAAATATCCCGATGCGCTGATTATCGGCTCCGACCAGGTCGCCCTGCTGGAAGGTCGGCAACTCGGCAAGCCTCTCACCCACGACAACGCGGTCGGGCAACTGCGCGCCATGCGCGGCAAAACCACCTGCTTCTATACCGCGCTGACGTTGCTGAACAGCAAGACCGGCAACCTGCAGACCGAAGTCGCGGAAAATTACGTCACGCTGCGCGGCCTCAGCGACGCCGAGATCGAAGGCTACCTGCTCAAGGAACAGCCCTACCACTGCGCCGGCAGCGCAAAATCCGAGGGGTTGGGCATCGCGCTGATGAGCAAAATGACCGGCGACGACCCAAATGCGCTGGTCGGCCTGCCGCTAATTTTGTTGATTGAAATGCTGCGCCGCGAAAACGTCCGGTTATTTTGAGCATGGCAACCAGCCCGGGCACGCTTTACCTGATTCCCTGCACGCTGGGCGATACGCCAGCCGTGCAGGTGCTGCCGCAGCATGTCATCGACATCACGCGCAGGCTGCGGCATTTCGTGGTCGAGCACCCCAAGACCGCGCGGCAATTCCTTGCCGCGCTCAAACCCGAACAGCCGATCCAGTCGCTGCATCTAGCCACCCTCGACGAACACACCGCGCCGGATGATCTGGCGGGCCTGCTCGCGCCGCTGCTGGCCGGAAATGATGTCGGCATTCTTTCAGAAGCGGGTTGCCCCGGCATCGCCGATCCGGGCGCGGATCTGGTCAACCTGGCGCACCGCAACAGCATCCGCATCGTGCCGCTGGTCGGCCCTTCTTCGATCTTGCTGGCATTGATGGCTTCCGGCCTGAACGGCCAGCGTTTCACCTTCCACGGTTATCTGCCGGTCGAAGAAGCGGAAAGAAACAAGGCGATCGCGGCACTGGAAGCCGAATCGTCCAAGCGCAATCAAACCCAGTTGTTTATCGAAACGCCGTACCGCAACGACAAGCTGTTCGGTGCCCTGCTCGCCCGTTGCCACCCGCAGACGCAGTTGTGCGTGGCTACGGACATCACTTTACCCGGCGAGCAAATCCTGACGCGCTCCATCGCACAATGGAAATCGCAGCCCATGCCGCAACTGAACAAACGGCCCAGTTTGTTTCTGTTGCTTGCCCATGGCTGAATTAAGTTATACGGCGGTGCCGCGCCAGATACAGCGGCGTCCAGGCGTGGGGAATCTTGTATACGAAGTTATAGCGCGCCACGTGATAGCTGGGATCGAAGCCGTAAAAGTTGAGCTTCATGTGTTGCAGCTCTTCGGCGCGATAGGCCTCCAGCGGCTTTTCCTGCTCGTCGCGTTCGCGCCTTGCGGTTTTATCCCGCAATAGCGCAGGGTAATCCGGGCTGGCGGCCAGCCCTTCGGCGATCTGTTCGATCCTTGCCAGAAAGTTTTCCCGCCCGGTTCCGAAACAGCCGTCGATCAGCCCCATCTGCCGCGCTTGCGCCGCGCCCACCGGCAGGCGGTTCTGCGTCAGCGCCGCCGCCCTCGCCTCGCCCGCCCGTCTCGGCAGCAGATAGGTCCAGTATTCCGAGCCGTACAGATTGCCCATGCCCTTGTAGTGCGGGTTGAACACCACACCCGCGCGCGCATAGACATGATCCGCCGCCAGCGACAGGAACACGCCGCCCGCACCGGCATTGCCCTGCAACGCCGCGACGGTGAGCTGGCTGCCGGTGGTAATGATGGCGCGCATCAGATCGTTCATCGCGTTGATGTTGCGCCAGGATTCGTCCGCCGGGCTGGCGGCGGCCTCGATGCAGTTGAGATGGATGCCGTTCGACCAGAAGTCCGCGCCGCCCATCAGCACGATCACCCGCACATCGCGCTGCGTGGCGGCAACGTAGGCCTCGCGCAGCCGCTCGCACTGTTCGGTGCTCATCGCGCCGTTATAGAACGCGAAATGCAGGTAGCCGACGTTGTTCTTCTGCTCGAACCGGATGTCGCGGTAAGTTTCGCCGGCGCAATCCGTAAACGGGTCGAGCGGGATTTCCGGCGCGTCCGCAAGCTGTTTGCCCAGCGCCAGCGTGGCTGGCAACTTGAACGCGGGTTCGCCTTCTGTCTTGCGCTTCAAATGGCCGATCCACACCGCGCCGTCGAGCGTGGCGCGGCAGATCGCGCCGTTGCGTGTGGCGATGATCGCGCCCGGTTCGCCGCGCAGCGCATCTTCGGCGCAGGTATCGAACAGGTAATACGGTTCGCCGCACAGCATGTCGAGCACGCCCGGAAAGCCGTCGGCGGCATGAATTTTCTTCAGCACCGCGCGCGTGTCGTCGCGTTGCCAGTCGATGGCGCGGTCGATCTGCTTGATCGGCGCATGCAACCGGCCGCGCACCTCGGGGCGGGAATAATCCAGCGGCTGCGGCTTGAAATTTCCGGACTGGAAACGCTCCACCGCCGCCAGCACCGCGCGCACCGCCGCCTCGATCACTTCGTTGCGGTACAGGCTGCTCTTCTTCGCCAGCCGCATCGGAAATGTTTCCGCCGCCCATATGTCGCCCGCATCCATCTCGCCGCTGGCCTGCAACACCGTAACGCCCCATTCCGCGCAATCGCGCATGATCGCCCAGTCTAGCGCCGACGGCCCGCGGTCGCCGACGATGCCTGGATGCACCACGAAGCAGGTGTGGTTGCGCCATATCGCTTCGGGGATGATGCGCTTGAGAAACGGCGCGACGATCAGATCGGGCCGATACAGCTCGACCGCCTGCGCCGTGACCGCATCGTTGATGTCGAGTTCGATGGACACTTCATGCCCGCGCTGCGCCAGCTCAATATACAGGCGTTGCGCCAGGCTGTTGAAGCTGTGGGTGATAAACAGGATTTTCAGCGTATGTATTGACATTGCCTATAGTGACCTTTCCCCGATTTTTCATCTTCCTGCCCGCACTGATTATCGAATCGCGCCGCCCGTGTTTGACGGGATTTGTCTGTCATTGCACATCGTTGCCAAGCACGCTCATTGCCGCTTGCCGTAAATTTTCAACTACGCATTTCGCAGGCGCACTCTCTCCGGGGGTGCACCCCAGCAAGCGGGGATACTGCTCCGCCCTCCGAAGGCGCTACTCCCATTCAATTTATTTATACCATCAACAAGAAATGCTTCAGCAGGCTATTCGGGTAGCGATGATACTTCAGGAAGCTCCCCACTCGTATATTTTACGTAGTTCTGAATATGGGGCTGTGTTATCGCCCCCGCAAAGCATCCGCCAATACCGAAAGCGTATCGGCAATCCTTCTCGCCGTTTCTGGTGGTGGCAAAGGCACCTTGAGGCTACGGTTGCCTGTCGCCGGATCACGTTCGATCCAGGGATGGGGTGTTGTTCCTCCATTATCGGTCGCCGTCAGCGCGGTGACTAACTGTGAGCCGAACTGTAACAGCGCGCCCCAAGGATCGGCACTGGCCTGACCTGACGCGGCAACTTCGGCTTCCTGCATCTCCGCTTCAGCGGCGGCCTTGCCCTCAGTGTCCATCGTCACTATCGGCTCCGACCCGGATGTGGCCGCCACATTGCCAGCCTCTTCCGCCGGAGTGACGGTCTCGCCCTCGCCCATATTTCCGGTGACGTTTTCCACATCTTTCATGAAGCGGTTGAGGCGCGAGCCGCCGAGCGAAATCTCACCGATGCCGCCATCGAGTACGCCCGCCGACAGGGATCGTTTGAAAGCCAGAACCGACAGCATGCCTTCCTCGATAGTGCCCTTGGACACGAAATTGACGATCTGCACCGGTCGCTTCTGCCCCATGCGATGGATGCGCGCGATGCGCTGTTCGAGGATGGCCGGATTCCACGGCAAGTCCATGTTCACCAGCGTGGAAGCATGTTGCAGGTTGAGCCCCGTGCTGCCCGCGTCAGTCGAAAGAAACACGCGGCAGTCCGGGTCATCGCGGAAACGCTCAATCAGTGCCGGGCGTTTTTCGGACGGCACACCGCCGTGAAAACTGACGTAGCCGAGGCCGCGCGCCTCCAGTCGGCGAATGACAATATCGTGAGTGCGCGTCCATTGGCTGAATACCACCGCCTTGGTCTCCGACTGCGCGAACAGGCCGTCTAACAGCGCCGCCAGTTCGTCGGCTTTGATGCCGTGGTCGGTTTCATGGTCAAGCAAATAAGTGCTATTGCACGACATGCGCATGTTCTGCAAGGCACAGGTGAGCCGCCGCTGATCCGAGTCCGACAAGAATTTCACCTTGCGCCAGCGCAGCACAATTCGCCTCACCACCTCGGCGTTCTCCTGATGATGGAACATCTGCATCTCGGTCATCGGCACCAGCAGGTTTTGGTCGGTACGTTCCGGCAACTGTTGCAGCACCTCGGATTTGCGGCGACGGATCATGACAGATGCCAGCGTCTCGCCGATTTTCTCCAGCCCGGTATAGCCGGTCACGCGCCCTGCTTCGTCCTTGACCTGATGCTCGTGCAGCAGCTTCCAGGTCGGCCCCAAGCGATGCTGGTCAACGAACTGGACGATGGAGATCAACTCTTCCAACTTATTCTCCAGCGGCGTGCCGGTCAGCACGATGGCATAAGGGCTATCAATGCGCTTGAGCGCCTTCGCCGCGATGGTGTTCCAGTTCTTCACCCGCTGCGCCTCGTCGACAATCACCAGTTCCGGTGCCCAGTCCGCGATCAAATCCAGATCGGACTTGAGCTTCTCGTAGTTGGTGATTTTGCAAAAATCATCCAGCGCAAAATCCTTCTGGCGCTGCGTTCTTCCGCCGGACAGAACCCGCGACTCGCGCCCGGTAAAGCGCGCAATCTCGCTCTGCCACTGGTACTTGAGCGAGGTCGGGCAGATCACCAGCACCTTGGACACACCGAAATGCCGCGCCAGAATCTCGGCTGCCGCGATGGCCTGGATGGTCTTGCCCAGCCCCATCTCGTCGCCGATCAACACGCGCCCGGCGCGCACCGCAAACAGCGCGCCCTCGGCCTGGTAGGCATAGAGCGGCGCTTTCAGCATCTTCTTCAGCAACGGGTCTTTCGCGCCACGCGGAAAAACTCCGCCCAACGTGATGGCTCGACGTTCAGCATCGCGCTGCCCCGCGACAAAATCGAGCGCATCGTCATAGGCGCGCAACTCGTGGCCGCTCTTCGCCACCGCCGCGACAAAGCGCTCCAGCTCGCCGAAACAGTTCTTGCGCAACACCCAGCCGCGCGACTCGTCGAACAGCAGCGCAGCCGCCTTGCTCACTGCCGCCGGGCAATCCGTCCCGGCGCGGAAATGGATAGCCCGACCGCCATCATTGCGCAAATACAGCTCGGAAAATGGTGGATGATAACCGCGCGCAAATGCCGTCTTGGCGCCGCGCTTTTTCTCCAGTTGCGCCAAGGTAAACTCGATATGCTTGCAGGTGCCCAGCTCGTTGGTCGCGTAGTCCGGGCACTCGCAAAAATTATCGCCCGGATGCAGGCCGCGTATCGCCACGCGATAGCTGCTTTTCGACTGCGGGTTGCTGACGCGGAATTCTGAAAATATCGGTTCCGCTCCGATGTTCTCCAGTTCGAACGATTGCTCGCGCCCGAATTGGCGGCGCAACGCGCGCTGCCAGTCGATGGGTGAAAGACCATCGGGGGCATGTGTTCGGGATAGTTTGAGAGCCTTAGTTGGCTTCGTGGTATTGCGCTTGGCTTTCATGCTTGTAGCCCTTATCAGGAAATATTCTCTTAGACTGGATTGATTTGATAGCACATGGCCCTATAGCCACGCTGGCGCTTTCCCCACATGCGAGTAAAGAGCAGACGCATGAAAATGGGGTTTTCTCAGAGTGACGAACAACTTCTACCTCCCTTCCCCTGGTTCTTTTGCTCGTAGCTTGCCGCCTTCTGCCTTGAGCTTATTTTTTGCTTTATTGACAACCTCACTCCGCCATATTTCGTCGGCAGCACTTGTCGAATTTATATTGAAGTCCTGTACCCCACCGAGCAGCAGCGAAAAAGTGGCAACACGCTTTTTCATTATTTCCACGAGCCGCTGATCCCTGGTTCCGCCAAAAGCGGGATAGGCATAGCGTATCTTCTCCCCAGTAACCGCTGCCCAACTGTTTACGCGGCGAATACGTCCGTTGCGTTGCACAGTTCGAATCGGGCTGGGGTCGAGTTCGTAGTGGATCAAATGGCGACAATAGCGATGCAGGTCAATCCCTTCCGAGAGCTTGTCTGTTACCACAAGCACATCGGGGCCAAAGGGACTGCCAAATACTTTGATAACTGTGTCTGGTTGGTTGTTGCGTATAAACAATTCTTCTCTCACAGTTGGCTCACAAACACCCAGCACTCGGGAAGCGCCATTTATTCCTGGCGCGCCCGGTAGTAGTTCGAGTCTGTTTGCCGCTTGTCGCAACACAGCCTTACTGGATTTGGATTCTAGTAGTTCGTGATAAAGTCTATGAGCTGCGCGGTAAATTGTTTCAGCGCGAGGATGACGAGCATGCTTTTTCATCAAGGTATTCGCAAGTGTAGATACCGACTTGGGTGTGATACCCAGCCAGCTTCCTGTCTGGGTGCGAATCATGTCGGAACATAGCCATTCAATAAAAATATTGGCTCTTCGCGTAATCGAGTGGGTAAATTTCATGGTTTTCAGAGCGCCGGGAGCGTTGACGTGAGTATTTTCAGCCGCAGGTATTCTTCATCG
>Ga0156020_1018_pt1 | contig 15968 bp, 16 predicted proteins | sample RifCSPlowO2_02_FD_107674 | JGI IMG/M metagenome (GOLD analysis project Ga0156020, IMG submission 107674) | Gallionellales bacterium RIFCSPLOWO2_02_FULL_59_110 | reverse complement strand
CGCGCCATGCTCGCGCGCTCAGCACCCCCCTCACCCCCCTTTTCAAAGGGGGGAATACTCCGCCACGACCCAATTCATGGCTAATGGACAATCTGGGATCAACACATCCGGCGCAATGCGCTGCGCTTATTGCGCCCTTGGCTTTCTTATCGTTCCCACAGCCTCCGTGGGGACGATGCACTTCCTGCTGATCCGGCTCAGGTATAGGTAAATAATTCAATTTGCTTAGGTAATCCTACCTATTTTCAATCGATTCGATTCGTTACATGATATCCCCACATCGTGCAGGGAATGCACTGTAAGCGGCGAAGCGTCATGTTCTTTCCGGCTTAGAGCCATAGGGTAACAGGGTATGGCGGATTGGCCACGATACAGGCGCAGTTTCGGCCAGCGGCCCGGCAGCACAAAAGTTTTTACGGGCATTAATGGGTAATCGTTCGTTTGATGCTATATCTGGAGGTGGATCATGTACGCGAAATCGATAAGTTGGTCAAAGCAACGGCGGCAATCTGCGGAACCGATAACGGTGGCAAAAGGCGCTTGCATTTACGGCAGCATTTCAAGCGGTCAGCAAACCGAATTGCAGCAGTTCTCTGCCCGCTTGCTTGAGGTTCAGGAAAGCGAACGGCGGCGGATCGCCACCGATTTGCATGACGTGCTCGGGCCGTCGCTAACCGTGATCAAGCTGATGCTGGACGAGTCGGCCATGCTGCTGGCCGCAAACGAAACCAGGGGCGCGGCCGAATCGCTGGAGCAGGCGAGGCGCAGGGTCAAGGACGCATTCAATGAGTTGCGCCAGGTCGCGATGAACCTGCGTCCCGCAATAATCGACGATCTCGGCATCATCGCGACCCTGTCGTGGTTTTTTCGGGAGTTTGAAACGGCCTGCCAGGGCATAAGAGTCGAAAAATCATTCAGTGTCCAAGAAAACAGCATACCCGCTCCGCTCAAGATAATTATCTTCCGCATCATCCAGGAGGCGACCAATAATATCGTCAAACATGCCAACGCCAGCTGCATCCGGGTGAGCCTGAAAAAAGATGGCGGTGCGCTTCATCTCATGATCGCCGATAACGGAGACGGCTTCGATCCGGCGCAGGCGGGCGAGTCCCGTCCGTTCGGCAAGGGGTTCGGCCTGTTGAGCATGAAGGAACGCGCCGAACTCTCCGGGGGCACTTACGCGATGGAATCCGGGGTCGGGCAAGGAACACTGGTTAACGTGTCGTGGCCGCTCGGCGAGCTGGAGGACAGGCGTTCCAGCCAGCATAGGCCCTGGTACAACAGGCTGGGCATTTTTGCCCAACCGGTCGGTGCATGAAACTGTCGTCCGGCAAGGAGCTTTTCACTCATGACAAAAACACTTTCGCAGTCCGCGCTCCGCGAACACAGGCAAAACAATATTCTCGCCGGGCTCCCGCCGGAGGTGTATGAGCGCCTGGCGCCCAACCTGGAACTGGTGCCCCTGAAAACGGGCTCGGTTCTCTACGAAGACGAGGCGCAGATGCGCTATATTTATTTTCCGACCGATAGCATCGTCGCGCTTCTTTGCGGGGCGGGGCACGGGCCATCGCAGGAAATTGCGCTGATCGGCAATGAAGGCCTGGTCGGTATTGCCTTGTTCGTCGGCGGGCCACCCGCATCGAGCCGGGCGGTGGTGCAAAGCGGCGGCTGCGCCTACCGGCTCAACTCCAGCGCGCTGAAGCGGGAATTCGACCTTGGCGGCGCGCTGCGGGGCGCGCTGCTGCACTACACCCAGGCCCTGGTCAAGATGATGGCGCAGACCGCATCGTGCAACCGGCATCACCCGGTGGAGCGGCAGTTGTGCCGCTGGCTGCTATCGAGCATCGACAGGTCGCCTTCGAACGAACTGCTGCTGCCGCCGGATCTGACCGCCAATATGCCGGGATTGCGCCGCGAGGGTGTTGCCGGAGCGGCCGGCAGATTGCACGCGGACGGCGCGATTAATTACAGTTGCGACAGGATCGCGGTGCTGGATCGCACGAAACTGGAAACGCTGGCCTGCGACTGTTATGCGGCGATCAAGAAGGAGTTCGACCACCTGCTGTCGGCGCAACAGTTTCAAGCCGACACCTACCGCGCCCCCGCTTCGGCCCGCGCCTCATACCTTGCACCCTGGCATGTGGGAGGAGACACCCCGGATTTCCTGAAAGTTGACCGGGCGTTTGCCGGGAATGCCATACCCCGAACCTGAACCTGAGGCGTGATTTATCGCGCCCCTGCAAAAAGCTGCGTTTCCCTTCGACCTTGCCCGGACACTTCTCGCAGGATGCGGTGATAACCGTATAGCTCGCGATTGATGCGGTTCGTTCCTCACCACATCCTACGCCCTGATTTCATCCCAAATAATCCATTGGCAAATTCAACCCGCCTCCCCCTTTGCAAAAGGGGGAGAACTTGCGAGGGAGCCGAGGGGGATTTTTGTATCCGTGCGACATCCAAATCCCCCCTCACCCCCCTTTTTCAAAGGGGGGGATACCCCCGCGCTGGCCGAGACGCGCGACCCGGCCAGCCCCTCACCCCCATTTTTGCGAGTTGGGCAACAAACCAAACCGCCCATCCCTGCCTACCCCGATTCAAAGGGGGGAATACCCCGCCACGACCCAACTCATGGCTAATGGGCTATCTGGGTTCATATGCGCTAGGGACGCGCTGATTTATTCGGTTTCGTCGTTCCCGCGAAGGCGGGAACCCAGTTAAGTAAAGGCACTGGATCCCCGCCTTCGCGGGGATGACGAATAAATCAGCGCCTCCCTAGCAGCCTGTCTGACTTCGCTCGCAACCCATTGATTTTATTGATGTGCTCATTATTTAAGCAAATGCATATTGTGTTAATAATCAATGCTTTAAGCTGCGCCAAAACCAGAAGTCAGACAGTCTGCTAGCGGGTTGCGCTGCGCTTATTGTGCCCTGCAAAAAGTCTGCTTTTCCCTTCGACCTTGCCAGACCTGCATTTCTGGTTACGGCACGTGATGGATATTTTCGTCGCGATGCGAGTAGCCGTTGCGCCCCGTTTTCTTGATCCGGTACATGGCGCTATCTGCATGGTGCAGCAGGGTGTCCGCGTCTTCGCCGTCGTCCGGGAAAATACTGGTGCCTACGCTGGCGGTAATGTGCAGTTCATGCCCATCGATGCTCAGCGGATTATTCATGCATTCCAGGAATTTTCTGGCGACATTGCTCGCGTCGTCGTGTTGGGAGATTTGCGGAAGGATTGCGGTAAACTCGTCGCCCCCCAATCTGGCGAGCGTGTCGTTTTCGCGCAGGCAGCCTTTCATGCGTTCCGCCACAGCCACCAGCACCTTGTCGCCGATCTGGTGCCCCAGGTTGTCGTTGATCGGCTTGAATTCGTCGAGATCGATAAAGATGACCGCCATCACGTGCTTGTCGCGCCGCGCATGGGACAGCGCCACGCCAAGCCGGTCAAGGAACAGGCGCCGGTTGGGAAGCCCGGTGAGCCCGTCGAAATAGGCCAGGTATTGCAGCCGCTCCAGAACGAATGCATGGGTATTGGCATCGGAAAAAATTCCCACATAATTGATTACTTTTTGCTGGTTATCCTTGACGGAGCTGATGTTCAGCCATTCCGGGTAAATATCGCCGCTCTTTTGCCGGTTCCATATCTCTCCCTGCCATTTCCCTTTGTTGTTCAGCGCGTCCCACATTTCCCGGTAGAAGTCCGCTCCGTGATGGCCGGATTTGAGCAGGGCGGGAGTTTTGCCGATGGCTTCGGCGGCGGTGTATCCGGTGGTTTTTTCGAAGGCCGGGTTGACCGAACGGATAATCATGTCGGCGTCGGTGACCATGATGCCCTCCTCCACATTTTCGATTACGTTGGAGATCAGCCTGGATGTTTCATCCGCCTTCCTGCGCTCGCTCAGGTCGGTCATGACCACGTGGCAGGCGAGAATATGCTCGGCGCTTTCCACGACTCGGCTTTCCAGGTGCACGTCGCGCACGGTGTTATCGGGAGTTTTAATTTTCAACTCGATCGCGAGATTGTCGCGCGACAGGAATATCTGATGCAGGTAGTTGAGGAGCAGGTACCTGTCGTTTTCGGTAAGCCATGCCATGAAGTGTTTGCCGATCAGATGGGCGCGTTCCCTGCCGAGGATGGCGGCTCCGGCCTGGTTGATCTCAACGGTGCGGCCATTCTCGTCGAGAATGAGGCAACCGACCGGCACCAGATCGTTTAAGACGGCATAGTGCTCCTGCATGTCTTCCAGTTGCCGGCGGAAATTCCGCGATTCGTTCTGGCACTGCGCCAGTTCGGGCTGCCCGATCACCGGCTCGCGCGGCAGGTTATGGGCGTCGTTGCTGTCGTATGGATCGGGCTCCCACGGAAAGCTGTTGCCGTCGGGAAGCAAACCGATCTTGGCCAGCAGCCAGTATGCCTTGCCAAACAGCCATTCGATCAGCATAGCCATACCGCTTTTTGTTTGCGGCAGTCCCGGCACCATTCGCAGGTTTCCCCGCAATCGTAGCGCTTGCCGGTGCAGAAGCATGGTTCATCGCCCCGCGCCGCCTGGATGGTGCGGACCAATTCCGTTTGCGATGTGCGCGAGATGCATTCCTCCAGCCCCAATTCACACGCCAGTTGTTGTAATTTTGCCGGCCCCATAATTTTCTCCAGTAAGAATATTTCACGGCGGCCGCGCTGTCCGAATAGCGGCGCTAACTTCGCCGCAAGCGCCGGGCTGGCCTATCGCATGAAAGCAAACTGACAACAGGTAAAGCGACTTTGGCACAAATACGGGACGAACATTAGCGCATGATCCGGGGCAGGAAAATCAGCAAACACCTTAATTCTTTCCCGGTAAATGCTGTAGTTGCGGCGTAGCTGCGAAGGGATACCGGCCGGGCGCGGCCGCCGCTGCGCAGTTACCCTGAACGATAAATACGGTGCATCCCGCACAAACGAATACAGTTATCCGCCCAGAGAAAATTCAGATACGAACCGTTAAGGTGCAGCCATCGCAATCAACTGCCGAGGAATGAAATGAGAAACCCCGAATTTATTCACGTCGCGCCGCGCCGTTTTGCCGGGGCAGAGCAGGGCTTCACCCTGCTCGAATTGCTGGTGGTCATGGTCATCATCGGTTTGCTGGCGGGGTTTGTGGGGCCGAAATATTTTTCCAATATCGGCAAATCCCAGGTCAAGGCGACTCGCGCGCAACTCGATGGTCTGGGAAAAGCGCTGGATCAGTACCGCCTGGACACCGGGCACTATCCGGGCACGGAAGCCGGGTTGGCCGCGCTGGTTGCGCGCCCCGCCAACGAGCCGAAGTGGGATGGCCCGTACCTGGTCAAGGGTGTGCCTCTCGATCCGTGGGAAAACCAGTACGTCTACAGTATTCCCGGCGAACACGGGGATTATGACCTGCTTTCCTACGGGAAGGATGGGCAGGCCGGCGGCGATGGGGAAGCGGCCGATATCACCAACTGGTAGGCCGGCGCGCTTCCACATGAATGCGTATTCACAACGAGGTGTCCATGCAATATGAGGTGAAAGCATTGCGGGGTAACGAGGGGCTGATGATGCTGTCGCTGGAAGCGGCGGACGCAATCGATGCCGGAATCCAGGCAAAGGCCCTGGGTTATACCGTGCTTGCGACAAAAGCAAAACAGCGCTGGCCTTCGCTGCTGCGGCGCAGGGCCAAGTTTCCGCTGGTGTTGTTCAGCCAGGAGCTGGTGGCCTTGCTGAAAGCCGGCCTGCCGCTGATTGAAGCGGTAGAGGCGCTGGCTGAGAAAGAAGACCAGCCGGATGCCAGAAAGACGCTGACACGAATAATTTCTTTGCTCTATGAAGGCCACCCCCTGTCGTATGCATTGGAAAAATCGTCCGGGGAGTTTCCCTCGCTCTATGTGGCGACGGTGCGCTCCAGCGAAAAGACCGGCTCGCTGGCCGAGGTGCTGTCGCGCTATATCGTTTACGAGTCGCAAATGGAAAGCGTCAAGATCAGGGTTATCACCGCCTCGATTTATCCGGTGATCCTGGCTGTTGCAGGCGGGCTGGTCATGCTGTTCCTGATGGTGTTCGTCGTGCCGCGTTTCAGCCATATCTACGCGGATATCGGCACCGACCTGCCGTTCATGTCGATGCTCCTGATGCGCTGGGGGTTGTTTCTGGATGACCACTGGAAGGCTTTCCTGACGGGCGTGTTGATGATGTCTGGAGGGATCGTTTTTGCTGCTTCGCAGCCTGGCTGCAAGCAGTGGGCCGAACAAAAGCTGTGGCAGTTTCCGGCGCTGGGCAAACGGCTGCAACTTTACCAGATGGCGCGCTTTTACCGTTCGCTGGGGATGCTGTTGCAGGGCGGGATGCCGGTCGTGTCGGCGCTGCATATGGTATCCGGGCTGCTGCGGGAATCGATACGGCCGCAGATGGCGCTTGCCTCGGCAAGCATTCAGCAAGGGGGGTCGATCTCCCAGGCCATGGAGAAATACGGGCTGGGCACCCCCCTGGCGTTGCGCCTGCTGCGCGTCGGCGAACGCACCGGACGGATGGACGAAATGATGGAGCGCATTGCGGCTTTTCACGAAGACGAGCTGGCGCGCTGGACCGAGCGGTTCGTCAAATCGTTCGGGCCGTTGCTGATGGCATTCGTCGGCATGATCATCGGGGTTATCGTGGTGCTGATGTATTTCCCGATCTTCGAACTGGCGGGGAGCATCGGATGAATATGCCAGAATCATTCGCGGCCGGTGGCGAACCGGCCTTCTCGCCGCAGCGGGTGCGCGAAGCGCGCATTACCGCCGCGCAAACCAAGCGCAGCATCGCGGAGGTGCTGGAAGAACATTCCGGCCTGGATGCGAAAAGTTTTGTCGAGGTGCTGGGCGGCGCGCTCCACTATCCGGTGTTTGCGATGGACGACTTGAACCGCAAGACGCCGGCCTTCGATGCGCTGCCATTCCAGCATGCGCTGGAGCATGGATGCCTGGCGTTGCGCGGGCATGACGAACAGCTGATTCTGGTCATGAGCGATCCGTTCAACATCAGCTTTCAGGCATGGGCAGAACAATACATTCATGCGCCTTTCACCTGGGGGCTGGCGCTGCGTGCGGATATATCGGCATACCTCGCGCATTACGAGGAGTCGCTGCGCGCCATGGACAGCATGCAGGCGGTTGAGGAAAAAACCGGCGCCTCCGGCGAAAAGGTGGATGAGTTGTCGCTCAAAGCCATCAGCGAGGAAGCCAGCCCGGTAGTCAAGCTGGTTCATTCGACGGTATACGATGCCCTGAAAGCTGAAGCCAGCGACATTCACCTGGAGTCAAATTCTTCCGGGCTCAACATCAGGTATCGCATCGATGGCGTGCTGACGACGACCGGTTCGGTGGCCGGGATCGACATGGCGGCGCAGGTGATCTCCAGGGTCAAAGTGGTATCGGGCCTCGACATCGCCGAGCGGCGCATTCCCCAGGACGGGCGGTTCAAGGTTTCGGTGCGCGGGCATGAGGTGGATTTGCGCGTTTCCATCATGCCCAGCATTTACGGCGAGGATGCCGTGCTGCGCGTGCTGGACAAGCAAACCCTGTCCGATCAGATGAAAGGGTTGCGCCTCGAATACCTCGGGTTCGACGACAAGCTGATCACCCGCATCCGCCGTCTTTCCCAGGAACCTTACGGGATGCTGCTGGTAACCGGTCCGACCGGCAGCGGCAAGACGACGACGCTGTATGCGGCGATTTCGGAGATCAACAACGGCCAGGACAAGATCATCACCATCGAGGACCCGGTCGAATACCAGTTGCCGGGCGTGCTGCAAATTCCGGTCAACGAAAAGAAGGGACTCACCTTCGAACGGGGGTTGCGTTCCATCCTGCGGCATGACCCGGACAAGATTCTGGTCGGCGAAATCCGCGATCCCGAAACGGCCCAGATAGCCGTGCAATCGGCGCTGACCGGCCACCTGGTATTTACCACGGTGCATGCCAACAACGTATTCGACGTCATCGGCCGCTTCATGCATATGGGAGTCGATCCGTACAGCTTTGTTTCGGCCTTGAATGGCGTCCTGGCGCAGCGGCTGGTTCGGGTGAACTGCACCCATTGTGCGGCAATTTATCACCCCGGCGAAGCGTTGATCCTAGAGTCCGGCATCAGTCTGGATGATGCCAAAGACATGACATTCAGAGCCGGGCGAGGCTGCGGACATTGCCGGGGCAGCGGTTTCAAGGGGCGCAAAGCCATCGCCGAAATACTCTACCTGAACGAACAGATCCGCGAACTCATCATTGCCAGGCAACCGATGCGGCTGATTCGCGAGGCGGCCCAACAAAACGGCACCCGCTTCCTGCGCCAAAGCGCGATGGATATGGTGGCCAAAGGCGAAACGACATTACAGGAGATCAATCGTGTCACTCTGGTCGCGTAACGAACACCGCATTGTGCTGCACCGGGATCGGGTGGTGCTGGTTTCCATCGGGCGCGAATTCACGCGCAACGGTGTGAAACGCCATGTGCTGGACAAGCAGGTCTTGCCCTGCAACGCAAGCGGGGGAGAAATGCCCTGGGATGATGCGCTCAAGACGTTTGAGGCAGCCCGGCTGAATGGGGAACATCGCCAATCGCGTGCAACAGTGATCCTCTCCAACCAGTTTATGCGCTATGCCATGATTCCCTGGAATGAAGCCTTGAGCGACGAACGGGAAGAACTGACGTTCGCGCGGCATTCGTTCAAGGAAATGTACGGCAGCGATGCGGATCAGTGGGAACTGCGCCTCAACAGGAGCGGCGAAGGCATGGCGCAGATAGCCTGTGCGGTGGACGCCAGGCTACCCGGAGCACTGCGCGGGGTATTTGGCCGTCTGGGAATCGGCCTGCATTCGATTCAGCCCCATCTGATGACGGCATACAACAGTTGCCGCGCCATATTGCGCGACCGGAGCGCATGGCTGGTGCTCGTCGAACACGACAATTTGTGCTTCGCCCTGCTGCAAGAGGGCCAGTGGTGCTGGGTGCGAACCATCAGAGCGGGCGCGGAGTGGCGCGAGGACTTGCCGTTTTTGCTGGAACGCGAAGCATTGCTCGCCAATGCCGGCACGACCGCGAACGAGGTTTTTTTATGGGTGCCGGATCGCCAGAACGAGGCGCTTCCTGCGGGTAGCCGCTGGCGGTTCCGCTATCTGCAACCGCCTCCTGCGCCGGGACTGGCGCCGGAGCGCGACCGGCGATTTGCCATGTATCTGAATGGGTGACCGGCATGACCATGCTCCGTCTTGATTACCAGCGCAGTATGAATCCATTTCCGGTGGCCGGGATGCTCCTGCTATTGCTGGCTCTCGGGGCGTTGTCCCTGACCGGCCTGCATTATTACCGGCTGTCCGTGCAAATGTCGGATTGGCAAGCCAGTCTGAACAAGTTAGAGCATGCCATGCACCGCCAGATGCAGGACAAACCAAAGCCTCGCGCCGCACCGGAACTGATGCAGGAGATCGGGCATGCCAACGAAATATTGCGCCAGCTCTCGTTACCCTGGGAAAAGCTTTTTCAGGCCGTGGAAGCATCGGTCAGCCAGGACGTGACGCTGCTGGAAATGGAGCCTGATACCGGGAAACAAATCGTTCGCATCAGTTGCGAGGCCAAAAATATTACCGCGATGCTGAATTACATCAGAGCGCTGGAGAAGCAGCCGGAATTGGCCGGCATCTATTTGCAAAGCCACCAGATTCAAGAGCATGACCGGGAAAAACCGGTGCGGTTTTCGCTGGTCGCCGCATGGAGGGAGACGCCATGACCAAATCATTCTGGCATCGCTGGCAAGCCGCCCGGAATGTTTTATCGGGCAAGCGAAAATTTCATTTGCCGGTTCATGGAAAAGCCAGGCGGTCGCGGTTTGTCGTGCCGCCGCTGAAGCTGCACTGGATAAAACGGCGCGCCCCCAGCATGCTAGGCTGGCCCGGCATGATCGGCATTGGCTTGTTGAGCATCTGCCCGACATTTTATTTTTCGGCCATCCTGCCGGCTCGGGAAGAATTCGCATCGACCCGGAATAGCGTCCTGGCCCTTCAGGAACAGATGAAACGCGCCGGGCAGGGGGAAAATGCCGCCCAGCGCACACCGGAGGAACAACTGGCCGAGTTCTACCGGACGTTTCCGGACAGCAGTAACTTGCCCGCGAATCTGGAAAAAATATTTGCCCTGGCGCAAAGCCAGGGGATATGGCTGGACAAAGGGGAATACAAGGTCACCCGCAGCAAACAAGGGGACCTGGTCAGCTTCGAGGCCGCTCTCCCGGTGAAAGGAGATTATTTGCAATTGCGCAAATATCTTATTGCCTTGAGGAAAGACATTCCCATCCTGTCATTGCAAAATGTGCAATTCAAGCGCCAGAAGGTCGGTGACCGGGTGGTGGAAGCCAATATCAAACTGGCGCTTTACCTGCTGGAGCGGAAATCATGAAATGGCCCTGGCGCACCTTGGGCAAGTGGGGATTGCTGGGCGCGGCAACCGGCGCAATAGCCATGTCCATGAGTACCGATGAGGAGCAGGGCCGGGCAGAAAACGGGCGGGCGAAACCGCGCCAGGTCGCAATGGCCTCGCCACGGCCGGCTGAAGCGCTGGAGCGCGCACCGGTGGTGAAAAGGGTGGAACTGGAGCGCCTGCTCGGACAAGGCAGCCAGCCCGATAGCGGCAAGGAGATTGGCAATGCATTCAACGCCACTTCCTGGTATGTGCCGCCGCCACCGTCTGCGCTGCCGCCGCCGCCGCCGCCAAAACCGATGGCGCCGCCGCTGCCGTTTACCTATCTCGGGCATTTTAAAAGCCCTGATTCACCCGCCGATATCATTATTCTCAGCTGGGCTGAACGGGTCTACACCGTTACCGAAGGCGAGGTGATTAATGGCACCTACCGCGTCGGACCGGTCATGTCCGGACGGATCGAGTTCACCTACCTGCCGCTGGATATCAAACAATCGCTCAATGCGGATATGTCGTCATGAAGCCCAACCACAACTTACGGAGAATCGAGAATGTTCACTACGCTTTGTGCCTACCGGAGCTTCTTGCCATGAGTGCCCGGATGAAATACGCGCGGCAGAAGATACTTTCGATCCGAAAAATAGCCGGGCACAGGGCCGTCGCCACGGCGCTGTTGCTCTTCCTGGCGGCAAGCCTGCTGCCAGGATGCGCGACTGACAAACTGAGCCGCGAAGGCAGGTCGCTTATCGATGAAGGGCACTATGAAGAAGGCCTGGCAATGCTGCAGGAAGCCGTCAAAGACCAGCCTGACGAGGTTGCCCATCGCGCTCTCCTGATGCGCAGCCGCGATCGGGTAATGACCAGACTGCTTGCGGAGGCTGCCAGCGCGCGCGCGGATGGCCGCAGCGAATACGCGCAATCCATCTACGAGCGAGCACTCAAGATCGACTCCGGCAACACCCGCGCCAAAGACGGGCTGGAAGCGCTGGCCATGGACAAGCGTCACGAAAAAATAATTGACGAAGCCAGAGAGTTGCTGAAAAAAGGTAAACATGGTTCAGCCGGCGCAGCCCTGAAGCCGGTCTTGCTGGAGAGCCCGAAGAACAGCCAGGCTATTGTGTTGCAGCGCCAGATCGACGAACATGCGGCGAAAGAACTGATTGCCGGGCCCACGCTCGAAGCGCAATTCAAAAAACCGGTCAGCCTGCAATTTCGCGATGCCAACCTCAAAATGGTGTTCGAGGCGCTGTCCCGCGTCAGCGGCATCAATGTCCTGCTGGACAAGGAGGTGAAGCCCGACCTCAAGACATCGATCTTCGTCAGCGATGTTTCGGTGGAAGACACGATCGACCTGATCCTGTTGCAGAGCCAGTTAAGCAAAAAGGTCATCAGCAGCAATACCGTTTTCGTCTACCCGAATACGCCGGCCAAGATCAAGGAACATCAGGACCTCATGATCAGGAGCTTCCATCTGGTCAACGCCGACCCGAAACAGATGCTGACAATGCTCAAGACCGTGCTCAAGACCAAGGATATTTTCATCAATGAAAAGATCAGCGCCATCGTGATACGCGATACCCCGGATGCCATCAGGCTTGCCGAGAAAATGATTGCCGACCAGGATATTTCCGAGCCGGAAGTCATGATGGAAGTGGAGGTTCTGGAGATCAACCGGACGCGCCTGACGGACATCGGCATCAAGTGGCCCGACCAGATCACGTTTACCGCCACGGGAACCGGGGCCGTTCCCGGCGCGACCGTTCCTACCACGGTGCCGACGCTCACCCAGCTCAGACAGATCAACGGCGACGGCATCGTGACCAGCCCGCCGATGAGCGTCACACTCAAGGCGATGCTCCAGGATACCGATACCAAGATTCTCGCCAGCCCGCGTATCCGGGCGCGCAACCGGGAAAAGGCCAAGATCATGATAGGCGACCGTGTGCCTGTCATCACCAATGCCGTGACGCCGGTTTCATCCGGAGCGCCGGTGGTGACCGGCAGCGTGCAATATCTGGATGTGGGTTTGAAGCTTGAAGTCGAACCGGATATTCATCTCGACAACGAGGTGGCGATCAGGGTCAATCTGGACGTCAGCACGATCGTCAAGGAAGTCCAGAACACCCTGTCCGGAACACTCGCCTACCAGATCGGCACGCGCAATGCGTCGACCATGCTGCAACTGAAAGATGGCGAGACGCAGATCCTCGCCGGGCTGATCGACAACCAGGAACGCAATTCCGCCAGCAAAGTGCCCGGCATGGGCCAATTGCCGCTGCTGGGGCGTTTGTTCTCGGAGCATCAGGGCAATGGCACGAAAACGGAGATCGTCCTTTCCATCACCCCGCATATCGTCGGCAAAATACACCAGCCCGATGTGCGGGAAATAGAATATTGGTCCGGCACCGAGGCCAGCCTGCAAACCAGGCCTCCCATGCTCAGGCCGCTTGGCAAGGTAGCGCTGAATGGCAGCGGCGGCGTTCCTTCAGCGATGCCCGCGACACCGGCGCCGGCACCGTCACCTTCAGGCAATCAAGCCGCCCCGAATGTTGCGCCCGAATCACCGGTTGCGCTTTCGTGGCAGGGGCCCGGTCAGGCGAAGATCGGCGACAAGATCAGATTGAGCCTTAATACCCGCTCGGCGCAGGAGCTGAGAAGCCTGGAATTTCTGGTGGGATTCGATCCCGAAGTCCTGCAAGTCAGCGATGTCATAGAAGGCGATTTCCTGCAACAGAACAACGCGCAACTGCAATTCGACAAAACCATAGATCAGGATATCGGGCAGGTTTCAGTCGAGCTGTCGGGCACGGCGGGAGCGACAGGCTCCGGCAGCGTTGCCACGATAGAGTTCGAAGTGATCGGCGCCGCCGCGCAAACGCAGATCACCACTAGCCAGATAGTACCGGTCGGGGAGAGCGGCGAGACGCTGGTATTTACCGCCCCCGGTTCACACTCCATTGCGGTCAGCCCATGATGCCGTGCCCATCCGGACAGCATCGCGGTTTCACCCTGATCGAGCTGATGGTCTCGGTAGCGATCATCGGCCTGTTATCGGCGCTGGTGCTGCCGGTGGCCGAGCTGGAAGTGCAACGCGCCAAGGAGCAGGAACTGCGCTTTGCGCTGCGCGAAATCCGCACCGCTCTGGATGACTATAAAACCGCCGTGGCGGAAGGCCGGGTCGACATCGCGCTGGGCCAAACCGGCTATCCGCCCTCGCTCGGCGCGCTGGTGGAAGGCGAGCCGGATGCCCAGGACCCGCAAGGCAAGAACATCATTTATTTCCTGCGGCGGATTCCGCGCGATCCGATGTTCGGCGACCCGGAAGCGACGAATGAAGAAACCTGGGGCAAGCGCAGTTATGCGAGCAGCGCCGACGACCCCGAGGAAGGCGAAGATGTTTTCGATGTGTATTCCATGTCGGAGGGGGTCGGGCTGAATGGCATTCCCTACCGGAATTGGTAACAGGCGGGAGAAATGCAAACCATGAACGGACGCATGCAAAATGGTTTCACCTTGATCGAGTTGCTGGTGGTCATGGCGATCATCGCGACGCTGCTGACGATTGCCGTGCCGCGCTATTTCAACAGCGTGGAAAAATCCAGGGAGACGGTGTTGCTCCAGAATCTCGCCGTGACGCGACAGGCGTTGGATAAATATTACGGCGACAACGGGAAATACCCCAATAGCCTGGATGAACTGGTGGGCAAAAAATACTTGCGCAGCCTGCCGGTAGACCCGATCGCCGACAGCGCCACGGCATGGCGCATCGTGCCGCCGGACGTGCCGGAAAAGGGCGGAATATTCGACATCAAAAGCAGCGCGCCGGGCAATGCGCGCGACGGCTCTGAATTCAAGGATTGGTGATGCGGCCGAATTGCAGAAAAAAACCGTCAGGCTTGCGGCGCGCGCACAGGATGGGTGGCTTTACCTACTTAACCGTGCTGGCAATCGTAACGATAATGGGAATTACTCTTGCCGCCACCGGCGAAGTCTGGCACGTCGCGCTGAAGCGCGAAAAGGAGCGCGAATTACTGTTTGTCGGCGACCAGTTCCGCCGCGCCATCAATTCGTATTATGCGCATACGCCGGTTTCCGGCAGCAGCAAATTGAACAGGCTGGAAGATTTGCTCCAGGACCCGCGCTATCCCACAGCGCGGCGCCACCTGCGCAAGATTTATGCGGACCCGATCAGCGGCCGCCCCGAATGGGGGGTGTTGAAGGGAGCTAGCGGGGAAATTTTGGGAGTGCATAGCCTGTCGGAAGATGAGCCGATGAAAAAGTTTAACTTCAGCTTCGCCGACAGTAATTTTGAGGGCAAAACGCGCTACGCGGATTGGGTTTTCATGCACACGCCCGGCGCAGAGCCGCCCCGGCAGCTTGCTGCAAAGTTGAAACGGGAATCTTAACGCTGTTGCCGGCATGAAACATAAACCTTAAAAACTCAGTTAGCCACAGAGAGCACAGAGATCACAGAGGAGAAACAAACGGTTATCACAAAATTGCGCTTCACCTTTTGGGTGAGCCAGCAAAACGAGGAAAAGCCATTACTTTCTCTGTGTTCTCTGTGGCTTGAATTAAGGTTTTTAGGATAAATAGCGAAAACGGAGGTAATGATGATGGACAAAAAACGCATTCTGATCGTCGAAGACCACGCCCTGTTGAGGGCAGGCCTCAAGGCGTTGTTATCCGGGGATACCGACATCGAAATTGTCGGCGAAGCGGAGAATGGTCGCGATGCAGTCCGCCTGACCGGCACGCTCGATCCCGACCTGGTGCTGACGGACTTGTCCATGGCCGGCATGAACGGCATCGAATCCATCGTGGATATCAAGCGGTATTATCCCGACGTCCGCGTGCTGGTGCTCACGATCCATAAAACGGATGAGTATATCTTCGCGGCTATGCGGGCAGGCGCTAACGGCTACATCCTCAAAGACGCGTCGCATGATGAACTGCGCATCGCGATTCGCAGCGTGCTGAACGGCAAGACTTACCTGAGTCCGGACATATCGGCAAAAGTGATCAATGGCTATCTGGACACCGACAAGTCATCCGGCCCGAACAGCGCCTGGGATACCTTGACCCACCGCGAGAGGGAAGTGCTGAAGCTGGTGGCCGAAGGAAACACGAACAAGTTCATCGCCGACTACTTTTGCCTGAGCGTCAAAACGGTCGAGAAACATCGATCCAACCTGATGAAGAAACTCGACTTGCACAACGCCTCGATGATGACCGCTTATGCCATAGAAAGAGGGCTGGTTTCCAACTGACGGGCTTTATGCAAACCCAGGTTGTTCATCCCAAACCGGACAAACCGGAACCAAACGAGCCCGGATGAAACGCAGTGAAATCCGGGGATGCGATGCTCCGTTCTTCCCGGATTCCGCTGCGCTGCATCCGGGCTACAAATCTAGTGTCGCGTCACGCATAAAATGACGGATGCAATGTTTCACTATACCAAAACCGAAAACTGCCCCATCCCCTGATGAAACAACTAGCCATTCGACTAAGCCGCTAAAAAACA
>Ga0156020_1093_pt1 | contig 16564 bp, 13 predicted proteins | sample RifCSPlowO2_02_FD_107674 | JGI IMG/M metagenome (GOLD analysis project Ga0156020, IMG submission 107674) | Gallionellales bacterium RIFCSPLOWO2_02_FULL_59_110 | reverse complement strand
GAAGGTTGACCGTTCACGGGCCCTTAGCTCAGTTGGTTAGAGCAGAGGACTCATAATCCTTTGGTCCGCGGTTCAAGTCCGCGAGGGCCCACCAAATAGAAAAAGGCTTGCAGCGATGCGGGCCTTTTTCTTTTCCGCCAGTCGGGACGCTGACGGGGCATTTCAAAAAAAACCGGAATATACGCACCCGCTGCCTTGCTGCTGAGTGCTGATGAAAACGCCTGTTGCCGCCGATGCAGATTCGGTTTCCCCATCACTGGGGAAGCGCGGATTGAGGAAGGATTTTTGCTTGCCGTTTTCCGCGATATTTCAGCGTGGATTTATGAAGGGAGCGGCATTGAAATATTCTGTCGAATATCGCGATGCTGTATCCTTGTCCGCTCGTTCGTGCTTATCGAACTTGTCTCAACCCTTCGTCATCCGGCCCATCAACGTGCTTAATGCCGATCATCGCTATCGTTTTCTTCCGGCCCTGTGGCTGGGGTTGATACTCGTGTTCGCCGCGCCGGTCAGCCGCGCCGCCGAGGCGCAGCAAGCCGGCGTCACCATCGTTTTGTCTGCTCCGGCCCCGCTGCGCAAACTGTTGCAAACCCATTTTAAAATTCCAGCCGCGCTGCCAGACGATACCGCCCGCGCCGCCTTCATGCGCCGGGCGCGGCGGGAAATCGGCGCATTGCTGGCGACCGAAGGGTATTTTTCGCCTGCGGTGAAATTGCAAGCCGCCGGGCCGGATGGCGCAAGGGTGCTGGAAGTCGATCCGGGCCAGCGCACGCTGGTTACCCGGCTGGACATCGAGTTCAGGGGCGAGCTTGCCGACGCCGATACGCCCGAGCGCCGTTCCCGTATCGACAGGCTGCGGGCGGCATGGCCGCTGGGCATAGGTGCGCCGTTCCGCTCGCCCGCGTGGGACGAGGCCAAGGCCGCGCTGCTCGCCGGCGTGGCGAGCGAGGATTATGCCGCCGCGCAAATTCTGGACAGCCGGGCGGAAGTCGATCCCGCGATGGCCTCCGCCAATTTAAGTGTGGTGATCGACTCCGGACCCGCCTTCCATTTCGGCGAACTGGAAGTGAGCGGGCTGGATCGCTACGAAAAAATCCTGCTGCTGCGCCAGATGCCGTTCCAGGTCGGCGCGCCCTATCGCCGCGATCTGCTGCTGAATTTTCAGGCGCGCGTGCAGAGCATGCCCCAGTTCAGTTCGGTGATCGTCAGCATCGATCCGGACATTTCCACCCGCGCCGCCGCGCCGGTGAAGGTGGCGCTGACCGAAGCGAAAACCCGGCACGTGGCCATCGGCGTCGGCTTCAGCACCGACAATGGCCCGCGCAGCGAGATCAAGTACCTCGACCACGATTTTTACGATCGCGCCTGGAGCCTGAGCACCGGGCTGCGCCTGGAACAGAACCGCCAGCAATTGACCGCCGCCGTTGACACGCTGCCGGACGAACATGGCTATCTGCTGTCCTGGGGCGCGGCCACCGAGGCGACACAGATCGAGGGCCTGAAGACCGCCCGGCACAAGCTGAGCGCGACCCGCAGCCGTACGCGCGGACAGACCGAAATGCGGCTGGGCATAAACTGGCAGCAGGAGAACCGCGAACCCGCCGGCGGCGTACAGGAGGTCAACCAGGCCCTGGCGCTGGACTGGCAATGGCTGCGGCGCGCGCTGGACGATCCGTTGTATCCCCGGCGTGGCAACGTGACCGAGCTTCGCGTCGGCGGGGGCAGCAAGCAGTTGCTGTCGGATCAAGACTTCTTGCGCGGCTACGCGCGCCACCAGATCTGGTGGCCGCTGGCCGAACGCGATGTCGTTTCGGCGCGCGGCGAGATCGGCTACACGCGCGCGCTGTCCCGACTCGGCATCCCGCAGGAATACCTGTTCCGTGCCGGCGGCTCGCAATCCGTGCGCGGCTACAACTACCAGAGCTTGGGGGTGCTGGAGGGCGCGGCGATCGTGGGCGGACGTGCGCTGCTGACGGGCAGCGTCGAATACACTCGCTGGTTCAGCGGCGACTGGGGCGCGGCCCTGTTCGTCGATACCGGCGGCGTTTCCGATACTTTGAGCACGGTGCGCCTGTCCGCCGGCTACGGCAGCGGCGTGCGCTGGCGCAGCCCGGTCGGCCCGCTGGCGATGGATCTGGCCTGGGGAGTGCAATCCAAAGAATTGCAGTTGCATTTTTCGCTGGCTGCGGCGTTCTGAGCATGAGCGACACCTCGCCGCCAATCACCGTCCTGCCGCGCAACGCGAAGCGCCGGCTGCTGCTCGCCGCGCTCGCCGCGCTCGTCGCGCTGCCGGTTATCGGCGGCTGCCTGCTGGGCAGCACCTCCGGGCTGCAATGGCTGGCGACGACGGCAACGCGCATCAGCGGGGGCGGCGTTGCGCTGACCGGCGTGAGCGGCACCTTGCTGGGCGGCCAGATGGGCGCGCAGACGCTGATTCTGGACAATCGCCGCGACCTGCGCATCACGGCGCGCGATGTCAAACTGGACTGGCGTCCCGCCGCGCTGCTGGGCGGCAAGCTGGAGATCGGGCTGTTGCAAGCGCTGGATGTCGAAGTGCTGTCGCTGCCCTCGCCCTACCCGCACGACTTGCGCCCGCCGCTGGCTTTCTCGATACAGCAACTCGACATCGGTGCGCTGCGGGTGACGGACGAGGAAAACCGCCCGCCCGATTTCGCCGCCAACAACCTTGCCGCGCGGCTGGAAAGTGACGGGCAACGCTATCTGCTGCACGAGCTGCGCGCCGGCACCGGATACGGCGCATTGACGGCAGCTGGCCGGATGGAAGGCAGCCGCCCCTACAAGCTGCAAGCGCGGGCCGAACTTGCCGGTATCGAACTCGACGGCGCGCAGGCCGCGCATATCTCGGCCAACATCGACGGCGACCTGCAACGGCTCATCATCGACGCGCAGGGCAGCGGCGCGGGGCTCACCGGCAGCGGCGTCGCACAATTGACGCCTTACGGCGACTTCCCGCTCGCCGCGCTGCACCTGCAAGCAAACGGCCTCGATCCGCACGCCTTCTCGCCCGATGCGCCCAGGGCCGAGCTCGCGCTGCAAGCCGATTTACGCGGAGGTGCCGACGGCAGGCTGGCAGGCGAAGTCACGATAAAAAACCAGATCCCCGCGCCGCTCGATCGCGGCGGCCTGCCGCTGCTCGAAGGCCGCGCACGCGCAACACTCTCCGCCGACTTGCTGAAATTCGAACAATTGGCGCTGACCCTCGCGGGCGGCGCGTCGATTGCCGGCGATGTCGAGTGGCAGCGCGCGCAGGCCAGCGGAACCGGCGAACTGACCGTCCGCCACCTGGATCCGGCCGCGCTGGACACACGCTTGCGCGCGGCGAGACTCGACGGCAGCATGAAGCTGGCCGGCGACAGCGAAATTCAACACGGCGAGATCGCGCTCGGCGACGGCAAGCTGCAACTCGATGCGCGGCTGACCCGATCCACCGGGACGCTGACGCTGGAAAAACTGCGTCTCGCTCGCGGCGGGGCCGAACTCAGCGGACAAGGCGAACTGGCGCTGGGCGGACGGCGCGCCTATCGCTTCGAAGGCCGCTTGCAACGCTTCGACCTCGCCGCCTTCCTGAGCGCGCCGCGCTCCGACCTGAACGCCGCGCTGACGCTGGGCGGCGAACTGGAACCGCAGCTCTCCGGCACGGCAAACTTCGCGATGGAGGACAGCCGCTTGGCCGGCCAGCCGGTGAGCGGCAAAGGCCGAATCGAATTCGCCGGCATGAGCCGGGGCAAGATCGACGCCGAATTCCGCTTGGGCGATAACCGCCTGACCGCGGCGGGCGGATTCGGCGCGGCAGCGGACCGGCTGCAACTGGAACTCGCCGCGCCCGCGCTGGAGCAGCTAGGCCCCGGTTTCGGCGGCACGCTCAACGCGCGGGCCAGCCTGGCCGGCAACCTCGCGCAACCGGATGCCGACTTCACCGCAGAAGGACGCAAACTCTCCCTGCCGGGCGAGCACCGTCTGGCCAGCCTGAACGCCAGCGCGAAAGCACGGGGAGACGCGCTGGCGCTGAACCTCGATGCCGGCGACTACCGGACGGGAACCGCCCTATCGGAGGCAAATTTCAAGAGCCTGAAACTGGTCACGAACGGCAGCCGCGCGCGCCACGAAGTCAGCACCGATGTGCTGCAGGATGACGGCAGCCAGCTTGTGTTACGCGCCCATGGCGGGTTCGGCGACGAGACACAAGGATGGGAAAATATCCGATGGCATGGCGCGCTGACGGAATTGTCCGGCACGGGTACGCTGCCGTTCAAACTGCTCGCGGACACGCCGCTCGCGCTGAGCCGGGACCGCGTCGCGCTCGAAGCCGCCGCATTTTCCGTCATCAACGGCCAGCTCCGCATCGAAAGCCTGATGTGGACACCGCAACGCTGGAGCAGCCGGGGGACATTCACCGGCATCGGGGTGCGCGCGGGTGCGGGTGCGGGCTTCAAAGCCAACTTCCGCGAGCGCGCGGGCCGGGAATTCCTGCGGCTGGGCGGCGCATGGGACATCCGTTCCGCAGCGCAACTGGAAGGCTGGCTACGCGTCGCGCGCGAAAGCGGCGACTGGGTGCTGCCCGGCGACACGCCCGCCCCGCTGGGCTTGAAAACACTGGAGCTCGACGCCCGCGCCGCGAACGGAAAAATCGTCGGAGAGCTGACCGCAGCGGGAGAGCGCCTGGGCGCATGGCGCGCCAGCCTCGCGATGCCGCTGGCGCAATCCGGCGCTGGCTGGCATGTGGCGGAGAACGCGCCGCTGACCGGAAAAATCCGCATCGACGCGCCCGACCTGAGCTGGCTGGGCCCCGCGCTCAACGAAGACCTCAAGACCGCCGGGCGGCTCGTGCTGGAGGCGGATATCGCCGGGACTTACGCCGCGCCGCGCCTGCTCGGGAAAGTGCGCGGCGACGATCTGTCCCTGGCGCTGCTGGATCAGGGCGTGCGGCTGGAACAGGGCACACTGGCGGCGCGCTTCGACCGGCAAGCGCTGCACATCGACACGCTGGAGTTCGCCGCCCCGCACGAGCCGCAACCGCGCGACAGCCTGCTGCTCGGGCTGAGCCCCGTGCCGGGACCGGGCAAACTCTCCGCCTCCGGCACTATTGACCTGAGCGGTGACAAGGGCGACCTCGACGTCAGTATCACCCGGATGCCGCTGTCGCAGCGCGGCGACCGCTGGATCATCGCCACCGGCAGCGGCCATGTCGGCATCGACAACAACCTGCTCGCGCTGTCCGGCAGCATCACCGCCGACGCGGGCCTGATCGATCAGCCCGCCAGCGGCAAACCGCAACTGTCCGAAGATATCGTGATCCTCGGACGCCAGACCTCCGCCCGCAAAGGGCCGCGCATCTCCGTCGATGCGACGCTGGATATGGGCGAACATTTTTACCTGCGCGCCTCCGGGCTGGAAGCGCGCCTCGCGGGACGGTTGAGCGTGCGAGACACGCAGGGCCAGTTGCGCGTCGCCGGCAGCATCGCTGCGAGCGACGCCACCTTCGAAGCCTACGGCCAGCGCCTGACGGTAGAACGCGGCATCGTCAACTTCCAGGGGCCGCTCTCCGACCCCGGCCTCAACATCCTCGCGCTGCGCAAAGGCCTGAGCGTGGAAGCGGGCGTCGAAGTGACAGGCACCGCGCAGCGTCCTTCCGTGCGTCTGGTGTCCACCCCGACCGTGCCCGACTACGAAAAACTCTCCTGGATCGTCCTAGGCCGCCCGCCCAGCACCGGCGGTGCGGATACCTCGCTGCTGTTCACCGCCGCCGGCAGCATACTGGGCGCGCAATCCGGCGGACTCACCGGGCAGATAAAGCAAACGCTGGGCATAGACGAACTATCGCTGCGCCCCGGCGAAAGCGGCGGCGCACAGAGCGGCGACCTGAGCAACCAGATCGCCACCGTCGGCAAACGCCTCTCCGCGCGCGCCTTCCTCAGCTACGAACAGGGCGTCACCGCAGCGGCGGGCGTAACCAAACTCACCTACACTCTGACGCCACGGATAAACATCGTCACCCAAGCCGGCATCGAAAGCGCCATCGACGTGTTCTACACCTTCAGCTTCGACTGAGCTGCAGCAGGCTATCGGCTTCGGCGCGTCATTTGCTGAATGCCTGTCGTAGCGCCGCTTGAGCGGCGACGGTGATTTGAACAATTTCTGCTTATGGGCGGGACAGGGCAGCAGGACCACCTCGACGGCGGCACGAACACAATACGCAGCGCCGTGCGCTCACAGGAACGTCGCAACGCGCTGAGTTTCTTACCAGCCAAGTGTTGCCGCGATGGCGACGATCAGTTTCGCATGTGTTCCTGGCATGGCTGGTTCTCCTTGTGGTGTGAATGAAACGGTATTCTATTGACCCCGGACAATCCGTCAGGCCAGAACACCGTCATTCCTGCCGTGCCGGTTTCTCGCGGAAGAACTGGCAGGGCTGACCCGAGGCTTCGACCACAACCAGTACCGGTTGCCGCTGGCATTTGAAGTCGAGAGCGCGGCAGCCATACCTGAACTGTACGTCGTGGGTGATGTAGTAGTGCGAGCAGTTGTTGCAGCTTGCGGGCCTGTTGTCAGGTTTGCTGTCCATGCATGTAAGTCGAATGTTGCGAAACGATGTGAAAACTACCGCAAGCCATTCCACCCGGGGCGGTCAAAATAGCGGCCATAGTTATTCAAGGCAGATACTGCTTTGTGCGCCCCGTTGCGGGGTTCGCCCCCGGCATTGCCCATCATAATGCCTGCGCCCGCAACCATGTACGCATTGGTGTTTCCTTACACAGCAGTCAGTAATTATGGCGACATTGCAACGTTCCCATGCTCCGCGTGGGAACGAGAAAACAACCTCTGCTTACGGCAAGTTGCGGTCATTATTGGTGTTCCTTAAATTGTGACACACCCTTTCCCTTATCCCCACCCTTCTCCCTCCGTGAGAGTGATCGAGGGTGAAGGTGATATCGTGGCGCGGAAATTTTGTAATGTATTTTGGAAAGCTCATTAGCAGCGAAGTGGCCGAAGGCCAGTTTTCTGCACTCTAATTGTGGCCATCGCTAAAAATGCGAGGTGCCGTATGGCATGGCTTTGGGCTGCCTAAACCTTGAATTGCGTAACTATGTCGCTCAAGCTGCCGGCAATGCTGCGCAAATCGTTGGCATTTTCAGCCACCGCCTCGCTTGCGCTGGCTGTTTGCTCGGACATTTGAGTAATGCCTTCCATCGAATTTGCTACCGCTTTTACGGCCACATCCTGTTCTCCCATAGCCCGGCCAATCTCGTTGATATGGCTGTTGATGACACTGGCTCCCGCCGCGAGGCTGGACAGGATGCCATCTGCTTTCTGTGTAAGTTCGAGACAGGTGGCAACGAGCGCCACGTTCTCATCCATGGAGGTGCAGGTATTGCCGATGTCTTGCTGTATCTCTGTAACCATCGCGGCAATCTCTTGCGTGGATTTTGCGGTCTGCTCGGCGAGTTTCCTGACTTCATCCGCGACTACGGCAAAACCGCGGCCTTGTTCCCCGGCTCTGGCCGCTTCGATTGCGGCATTGAGCGCCAGCAGATTCGTCTGATCCGCAATCCCCTTGATCGCCTCCACTATCCGGGTAATTTGCGAAGAGCGTTCCGACAGGGATTGAACAAGCGTTGAGGTTTGCCCGGTGTTCCGGGTAAGCCGCTCCATGCTTTGCTGGACTTCGCCTATCGCCGCAGACCCCTGTATGGCATCGTCGCGATTTTTCACCGAAATTTCATCGCCGCTTTTCGCGGAATCGGCTACCGAGGTGATCGATACCGATATTTGCTCGATTGCCGCCGCGATTTCCGCGCTCTTGTCCGATTGCTGCGCGATCGAGTCACTGATATTCCGCGATCCCGAGGCAACGGCTTCAGCGCTGATCTTAACGCTGTTGCTGCCTTCCCTTACGGAGAGCAGTGCCGCGCGCATTTTTCGCAAGAGGTCATGAAATGCCCTGGCGATGCGCCCGATTTCGTCAAAGGATCTCACGCCGGTCGACATCGTGAAGTCCTTGTTTTGAGTGATGATGACCATGGCCGTTTCAAGCGCCGATACCGGGGTGGCAATGGAGCGAACAATCCACAGGCTGAGCAGCACGCCAAGGCCGACTAATATAACGACAAGGGCGATGATGAAGTTTCGGGTAAAAGCGTAGGATTCCTTCTGCCGGAGAATCTCGATATCCGTCTTCTTTGCCAGAAGTGCCGTTAACTCATCTGCCGCCTCGAGTGCATTTTTGGCTCGGGGATTCATCTCTTTCAGCAGGATGAGCGTGCCTTGGTCATAGTCACCCCCCTTAACCGCCTGAACCACTTTCTGCAGGCCATTTACAGCAAAATCCTCCCCTGCGGCCTTGAGTTTCTGGAATGATTTTTCCTCGCCATCGAAAAAATTATGCTTTGCATATTTTTCGATGGATTGATCGATTTTGTTCTTGTTCTCGGTAATTCTATCCAGGTGTAATTCGATCTTGTGATCGTGCAGGCTCGACGCAGCCATGGCCGGGTTGTGTTGCAATACCAGCAAGGCCTGTGCTCTGTTGTCCTGGATAACGGTTCGAATATCCCCCAAAATTTGCGTGGGAACCAGGTGATCGGCGGCCAGCGCTTCGGAAAAATCGTTGCCTTTTTTCAATGATGACAAGAGGCCCGCGCTGACGGCGATAAGAGCAAAGAGAAAGACACCTGCCAACAAAATCAGCTTTTGCTTTATTGAAAGTTTCAAAACCACCCCCTGAAAAAACTCAAGCGCAAACGAGCGCATGGCGCAGTGTCCACGTCCGCCCTACAAACTTCTGCAAGCATAACTTATTAATTATAATCCAAGAAAATTTTATTTATGCTCCGTCAACATAAAAATTTGGCGCACATGCATGGATTGAGCATTAAACCCCAGTTCAAACTGCAAAGTTTACGGGGAACATTAGCAGGGAATGAATTTATTACGGCGCCATCGTAATTAAATAAGGTCTTGCGTGCCACCTCCAGAAATATAAGGGAATACCAATTAACCGAAAATAACGGCTTTTAACATCGGTGTATTAATTTCCCGCGCGCATGGGCTACCGACAGCTTTTGGCACCGAGTTCCCTTCCTGCTTTTGTGGCTGTTTGCCTGAAAGCGGCTGGCGGAGATACGGTAAATTTCCCTAAAAAAAATCCCCTGAAGCCTAAGCCCAGGGGATCATATAGTTCCGGCGGGGAGCCAGAACATCCGCTCAAAAGGGGGGGATATGAGCAGATGGCAACAATTGCTTGTCGCGCTGTCAGTCAGATTATTCATAATGGGGTTTATGCACAATACATGATTTACTGTATTTTTGTCGTTTTTCGATGCTGTTGGCGACTCAAGGAGAACGGGCTTCAAACATAATCTGGCCGGATCAATTGGGGCTGGGTTTGCTCCGGTGCAAGCGTGCTAATTTTCCGGCTCTTTCGTTTTTTATCGTCAGCGCTTTCTGCACCAATTCGTAAAAATCGACCAAATCCTGCCTGGGGTAATCATCCTGCACGCCACAGTCCTGAAAGAATTCCGCAATCCAGATCGAATCCAGCTCGCCCTTGCCAGTTTCCTGCAAATATTCCGTCGCAGCCATCTCGGCATAATCAGTCAGTTTACGCATCGCCCCCCCTGAATATCTTCTGTAAGATTAACCCAATCGAATAAAGATCGCGAGGATCCGCATCGGGCGCTGAGCTTAATTTCACTCTTCATAACAGCTTTCATGATAACAGTCATTTACCGGTCTCCGCTCTGCAAAAAGAGCGCCCAAAAAGAGCTTGTTTACCCGCATGACTGTGCTACGATTCGTCTTGTCTGGATATATTATTGTGTTCAACCAGCTCTCTCGGGAGAAGAAAATGGCAATCATCGCTGACATGGCATCAATCGGCACAGCAGTAGCAACGGTTTTGTTTTCCTTGTGGATGCTGAAGCAACTGTTTACCGGCAAGTAACATATCGGCAGCCGGCGAGAAACCAGCTTCGGTCGGTTTCTCGCCGATTGTGGCTGCATACGGAATTACCTCCGGCGCTTGACCCGCCAAGCGCCCGTAATCCGCATCGGCATCTCTCCATTAGTTTGCACCAAGTTATTTCCCATCGCCAGATGGCGGTGAAAATATGCGCGCAATTTGGTAGAATCCGCCGTTGCCTAAACCTGCGCAACCAAGGAATTGAATAACACGATGAATATGTTCAGCCGTTTTAGCGAAACTCGCATCGCCCGTTTTTACCGTCATGCCGCGCTGTTTGCTGGCGCGCTGCTGCTAAGCGCCAGCTTCGCAGCACGTGCTGACGATATCCAAGATGCCAGCAAGTTGTTTAAACAAGGCCAGCACGGCCAGGCTCTGGATAAGGTGAACGGGGTTCTGGCCGGAAAACCCAAGGATGCTCAAGCGCGCTTCCTGAAGGGCCTGATCCTTACCGAGCAAGGTAAGGCCGCCGATGCCATCAAGACATTCTCCGCCTTGACCGAAGACTATCCCGAGTTGCCCGAGCCCTATAACAACCTCGCCGTGCTGTATGCCAGCCAAGGGCAGTACGACAAGGCCAAGATGGCGCTGGAAATGGCGATACGCACCCATCCAAGCTATGCCACCGCGCACGAAAATCTCGGCGACATCTATGCCAAGATGGCCAGCCAGGCTTATGACCGCGCCCTGCAACTGGATCGCAGCAATACCGCAACGCAAACCAAGCTGTCCATGATCCAGGATTTGTTTGCCGGCGGCACACGCGGCAAGATGGCCCCGTCGCAAAACAACCCCGCTCAGGTTAAAGTCGAAGCGCCCGCCCAGAGCAAAACCGGAGCAGTGACGGTTGTCGCTGCCAACGAGGCGGAAAACAAACCGGCACCCGCCAAGACTGAAGCGCCTGCAATCAAGCCAGCTCCAGCGGAAAAGGCCCCGGAATCTGCACCTATGGCAAACAACAGCGGCGAAGTGCTGAAAGCTGTCCATGCCTGGGCGGCCGCATGGTCGGCCAAGGACGCGAACAAGTACCTGTCGTTCTACGCCGCCGATTTCAAAGTGCCGGACGGCGCAAACCGCGCAGCTTGGGAAGCTGTACGCCGGGAGCGTATCGAAAAACCAGCTTCCATTCAGGTTGGCATCAGTAATGCGACGGTCAAGTTCGGCGACATCAACCACGCTACCGTGAAGTTCCACCAGGCCTACCGCGCCAGCCACCTGAAGAGCTCGGGCAACAAAACCCTGGTGATGGTGAAATCCGGCGGCAACTGGCTGATCCAGGAAGAGCGCGCCAAGTAACCATGCCGAACCGCACCTTGTTTTTCTCGCTGCTGTATGGCTTGCTGGCAGGCATGGCACATGCCGCAGATTTGCGCGATATGGGAGCCTCCACCACCGAAGCGCAACTGGCGAAAAGCCTGCAAGCCATCAAGAACAGCCGCCTCGACATCGCGCTCAACGAGGTGGACAGCCTGTTGCGCATCAACCCGAATTTCAAGCTGGCTCATCTGGTCAAGGGCGACGTGCTGATGGCGCGCGCCGGTGCAATCGATAACTTTGGCAGCGCCGCCCATGCGCCGCGCGACAGGATCGAGGAGTTGCGCGACGAAGCGCGGATGCGCCTGAAACGCGTCCTGTCGCAGCCGGACAGCAAGCTCGTGCCGCGCTTCCTGTGGAAGCTGGACGCGCTGCAGAAATACGCGCTGGTGGTGGATACCAGCCGCGCCACGCTGTTTGTTTATGAAAACGTGAATGGCGAACCGCGCTATGTCACCGATTTTTACATCACGATCGGCAAGCTCGGCACCGACAAGCTTTCCGAAGGCGACAAGCGCACCCCGATCGGCGTATATTTCGTCAAGGCCGATCTGCCGAAAAGCAAGCTTGCCGATATGTATGGCAGCGGAGCTTATCCGCTCAGCTATCCGAACGAATGGGATCGCAAGAACAAGCGCACCGGCAGCGGCATCTGGCTGCACGGCACGCCCAGCGACACCTACAGCCGCCCGCCGCGCGCCAGCGACGGCTGCGTGGTGCTGGCAAACGACGACCTGAACAAGCTCGCTCCCTATCTGCAAGTCGGCATCACGCCTGTCATCATCACCAACAGCATGGCATGGAGCAGCGAACAGGATCGTGGGGAGCGCGACGCACTGCTGCAGGGGATCGAACAATGGCGCAAAGATTGGTCCAGCCTCGACACCGGCGCTTATCTGAAGCATTACGCGCGCGATTTTTCCAGCGGCAACGCGGATTACGCGGCATGGGCGAAACAGAAACAGCAGGTGAACGGCGCGAAATCCTGGATCAAGGTCGATCTCTCGAATGTCAGCGTGTTCACCTACCCGGAGCACCCCAACATGGCGGTGGTCAATTTCGAGCAGGATTACACCAGCAGCAACCTGTCCAACCGCATGAAAAAACGCCAGTACTGGTTCAAGCACAACGACCGCTGGCAGATTATTTACGAAGGAGCCGCATAATATGAAACGCCTGTTTACCGCCCTATTCGCATTGCTGCTGTGCTGCGCGATGCAACCCTCTTACGCAGCAACCCAAGGAAAAAATTCATCAACTCAAGGCAAGAAAACCATGGTCAATCTCCACACCAATCACGGCGTCATCACGTTGCAACTGGATGCCGAAAAAGCCCCGCTCACCGTCAAGAATTTCCTGGAATACGTGAACAGCGGTTTCTACGACAACACCATCTTCCATCGCGTCATCGACAACTTCATGATCCAAGGCGGCGGTTTCGAGCCCGGCATGAAACAGAAAAAGGCCAACGCGCCGATCAAGAACGAAGCGGCCAACGGCTTGAACAACGCTACCTATACCATTGCCATGGCGCGCACTTCCGACCCGCATTCCGCCTCCGCGCAATTCTTCATTAACACAAAAGATAACCGTTTTCTCGATTATCCTGGGCAGGACGGCTGGGGCTACTGCGTATTCGGCAAAGTAGTGAAAGGCACCGAAGTGGTGGATAAAATAGGCAAAGTCAAAACCGGCTTCAACGCCGGGCATCAGGACGTACCGCAAGAAGATGTCATCATCACCAAAGCGGAAGCAGTGAAGTAATCATAAAAACGGCGCGAAACGCGCCGTTTTGTTTTTCATGCCCCACTCCTTATTCATCTCCGACCTGCATCTCGGCGCCGGACAGCCGGACAGCATGGCGGCGTTTCGGCGCTTCATCGCCGAATCTGCGCCGCAAGCCGAAGCACTGTATATCCTCGGCGACCTGTTCGATTACTGGGCGGGCGACGACGACCTGGACGATGCTTTTCACGCCAAAGTGATCGGTGCCTTGCGCAGCCTCGCACAGCATGGCACCAGAGCCTACCTGATGGGCGGTAACCGCGACCTGCTGATGGGCGAGACGCTGGCGAACGCCTGCCACGCCACGCTGCTGGATGACCCGGCGCTGATCGATTTATACGGCACACCGACGCTGCTCAGCCACGGCGACACGCTCTGCACCCATGACGCGGAATATCAGCGCTATCGCGCACAGGTGCATGACGCGAATTTCCAGCGGGAGTTTCTCGCCACGCCGCTGGCGGAGCGCAAGGCCTATATCGCCGGGCTGCGCGAACGCAGCATCGCGGAAAAACAGAGCAAGGCCAGCGCAATCATGGACGTGAGCGATGAAGCGGTCGCCGCGCTACTGCGCGAACACGGCTACCCGCGCCTGATCCACGGCCACACCCACCGGCCCGGCCGCCACGAACATATCGTCGACGGCCACACCTGCGAACGCTGGGTGCTCGGCGACTGGCACCGGCAAGGCTCGGTGCTGCGCTGCGACAGCAGCGGCATCAGGTGGGAAGTCGCAGCGGACTGACCGCCGAAGCGGCATAGCAGTTAAAGTATCTGCTAATTAGATTTACCGCTGCCGACATTCTTTCCTATATGTCCAACAACTCTAATTCTTCCGGTTGATTATTGAGCACGATTTGTCTTTTCTTCACTGTGTGGACGGAGCATGATAGCCACCTGAGGGAGGTGCTGATGAATATAAAGAAAATTGGGTATATGGGCATCGCAAAACTTGCAATGACGCTTTGCTTGGTGCTGCTCGCAGGCTGTAGCCCAATACCCGCCATGGTGCCCGACATGGCAATGCAGCCCTCGCATCCCGTGCAGCTCGATGGTGCACATGGCCCCTTGACTGCCAAACAGAGCAAGGCGATTCTCGCCAGGCTTAAACGCAATGGCGCAGATACCAATATCTTCGATAAACATCTGGCACTGGAAGCGGAGATTGTCGGCAGCCCGCTGGTGGCGGGCAATAAAGTGGAACTGCTGGTCGATGGCCCGACAACTTATAACTCCATGTTCGCAGCCATAGGGAATGCGAAGGATCATATCAATATGGAGACCTACATCATCGAAGACGATGAGATCGGGCGACGCTTTGTCGAGCTATTAATCCGCAAACAACGCAGCGGTGTACAGGTAAACTTTATTTACGATAGCGTGGGTGCAATTAGCACGCCCAAAGAATTCTTCAAACCGCTGAAAGAAAGCGGTGTGAATGTTCTGGAATTCAATCCGGTCAATCCGCTCCTCGCGCGTAAAGACTGGCAAGTCAACCGGCGCGATCACCGCAAGCTATTGGTGGTGGACGGGCAGGTCGCCTTTGTCGGCGGTATCAATATCAGCAGCGTATATTCCAGCGGGTCGTTCGGCAGATACAAACCGGCCAAAGGCAATACACCATGGCGTGATACCCATTTACGTATGGCGGGGCCGGTTGTCAGCGAATTCCAGAAACTGTTTATGGCGACATGGAACGAGCAGAAAGGCGGGCCCTTGGCATCTGGAAATTATTTTCCTGAGCCTTCCAGCAAGGGCAACGAGGTAGTACGTGCCATCGGCAGTTCCCCCGAGGAGCCTTACAGCCAGATATATGCAACCTTGCTCTCCGCCATCAATAGTGCGGAAACCCAGGTTTTTTTGACCAATGCCTATTTTGTCCCCGATCCCCAATTGCTCGCCACACTGAAGGAGGCGGCACAGCGCGGTGTAGACGTGCGGCTGTTGTTGCCCGAAAAAATAGATTCGGTATTGGTGTTTTATGCATCGCGTTCTTATTACGATGAGCTGCTGAGCGCCGGCGTAAAAATTTATCAGCGGCAAGGTGCATTGCTGCATGCCAAAACCGCGCTTATAGACGGTGTCTGGTCAACCGTAGGCTCAACCAATCTCGACTGGCGTAGTTTCCTCAACAATCAGGAAATCGATGCCGTGATACTGGGGCAGAATTTCGGTGCGCAAATGCAGGCCCTGTTTGAGAAAGACCTGGGGTCATCCAGGCTCGTTACGCTCGAAGCGTGGAGAAATCGTTCAATCGGCGCCCGCATCAAGGAAAGGGCCGCGCGTTTGTGGGCACACTGGTTATGAGCCGACAGCTTGCGTCGATTCAAATCGGGTTTTTGCAATGAAAATATGGCGTATGCGTTTTAGCCAGGCATTCAAGGCAAGGCCGTTGCGATGGACGCCAGTTTTTCTGCTTATCTGCGGTGTATGGTTCGCTAGCGGGGAGTCTATTGCCGCCGAGCCGGAGATATCCGCCGTACCGCTACGCGCCAAATTTACGGAATTGGGCAAGCAGCTAAGTGACAATCAGTTTCAACGCGCGCTCTATCTCGATTCCACGGAATCCTCGCACGATTTGAAGGGCGAAATCTATGCCGTGCTCGATTACCCGTTTGCCGCCGTTAACGTGGCGCTCAACAACCCGGCGCATTGGTGCGATGTCCTTATACTGCACCTTAATGTCAAATACTGCCACGCTTCCAGCAACAAGGCCGGCACTGTCCTCACTGTAAATCTCGGCAGGAAATACGATCAGCCGCTGGCGGATGCCTACCGTGCCGAATTCAACTATCGCGGGATAATCACGACGCCGGATTATTTCGCAGTGGAACTCAATGCCGGGAACGGCCCCTTGAGCACCCATGACTACCGCATCTGGATTGAGGCCACACCGCTTGAGAGTGGGCGCACCTTTCTACATTTCACCTATGCCTATGCCTTTGGTCTTAGCGGCCGCCTCGCCATGCAGGGCTACCTGATGACAATCGGCAGGGATAAGGTCGGGTTTACCGTCACCGGCAAACTGCCCGATGGACAACCTGCCTATATTCAAGGGGTGCGCGGCGTGGTGGAACGCAATACCATGCGCTATTACTTGGCTATCGATGCGTATCTTGCCGCGTTGACCGCACCTTCAGAGGATCAGTTAGAGAAACGGATCCAGCATTGCTATAACGCCACGGATCGGTACGCCCGCCAGTTGCATGAAGTGGAACGGAATGATTATCTCGAAATGAAACGTAAGGAATATCAGCGGCAGCAGGTGAATCAGTGAATTATAAAACTGTTAAATAGGTTGAAACACGCCGTCCACCACACAGCAGTGGAAGTGGGTGTGTTTGTTCAGGCTTGAACCTAAACGGTGGATGAAAGCGATTGCGCCAATAGCCGCCATACCCTTCCATGGCGACACACACTTCGGCGTGGTGTGAATCTTCGTGTTTGCGTATCCGGCTGAAGAAATCGTTCAGTCCGGCAGGGGTG
>Ga0156020_1112_pt1 | contig 16684 bp, 12 predicted proteins | sample RifCSPlowO2_02_FD_107674 | JGI IMG/M metagenome (GOLD analysis project Ga0156020, IMG submission 107674) | Gallionellales bacterium RIFCSPLOWO2_02_FULL_59_110 | reverse complement strand
GCAAGCTCCTCGTCGTAGGGTGGGCATGCGACAGTATAATATGTTTCGTTATTTATGTGTTTATATACTAGCAGCCTGTCTGACTTAAAGGGAATCGGCTGCAAATCCGCCTGGCCGGGCCATATTTCACCGATTTTTTGGTCAATAGAACGACTATTGACCTGCAAAACCGGCAAGTGGGGTAAGCAGGCATTTCGCCGCAAGGCGAAAGCTCGCAAAATCTGTCCTCGCCCAGCCGAATTTTCGCTTCGATTCTTCAAGTCAGACAGGCTGCTAGATCGCGCCGGCTTGCTGGGCCTGCTCGTCCGCGAAATAGCTCGACCTGACCAGCGGCCCGCAAGCGGCGTGGCTGAAGCCCATTTCTTGTGCGGCGCGCCCGAACAGCGCAAAAGTTTCCGGGGGCGCATAACGCAACACCGGCAGATGGCCGTCAGAAGGTTGCAGGTACTGGCCGATGGTGAGCATGTTCACATCGTGCGCGCGCAAGTCGCGCATCGTTTGCAGCACTTCCGCGTCGGTTTCGCCGAGGCCCAGCATCAGGCCGGACTTGGTTGGGATTTGCGGGAAGCGCGCCTTGAATTCCTTGAGCAGCTTCAGCGAATGCGCGTAGTCCGCGCCGGGGCGCGCCAGCGCATAGAGGCGCGGCACGGTTTCCAGATTGTGGTTGAACACATCGGGCAGGCTTGCGGCGAGCGCCCCCAGCGCGACATCCAGCCGTCCGCGAAAATCCGGCACCAGAATTTCCAGGCGCGTGGCGGGCGCGCTGGTGCGGATCGCCGCCAGGCAAGCCGCGAAATGGCTTGCGCCCCCGTCGCGCAAATCGTCGCGATCCACGCTGGTGATGACCGCATATTTGAGTTTGAGCAGGCCGATGGAGCGCGCCAGATTTTCCGGTTCGCCCGCGTCGGGCGGTAGCGGTTTGCCGTGCGCCACGTCGCAGAAGGGGCAGCGCCGCGTACACACGTCGCCGAGAATCATGAAGGTCGCCGTACCCTTGCCAAAACACTCTCCGATGTTGGGGCAGGAGGCTTCTTCGCATACCGTGTGCAACTGGTGTTCGCGCAGTACGCGCTTCACCTCGCTGTACCCCGCGCCGCTGCCGGGCTTCACGCGTATCCATTGCGGCTTGCGCAGGCGCTCCTGCAACGGCACGACTTTCACCGGATTGCGCGCGGTTTTTTCCTTTCCGGTTTGCCTTATGGCTGCGCCGCTATTTTTATGTTCAGCGTTGGTCATGGGATTGCTTTCTTTCAAGGTGCCGCTGTAGTCCATGAATCAGATTCTGCGCCAGCAGTGCTTGCAGTTCTTCGATGCCGGCGGTGATGCCGAGTTCGCAGCATTGCGTGACGCGCAGCCCGGCGTGGCCGCACGGGTTGATGTTGGCGAACGGCGCCAGATCCATATCTACGTTCAGCGCGAGGCCGTGGTAGCAGCAGCCGTGCTTGATCTTCAATCCCAACGAGGCGATCTTGGCGCGGCCGACATACACGCCGGGCGCGTCTTCGCGGCCTTGTGCGGCGACGCCGAATTCGCCGAGCAGATCGATCACCGCCTGCTCCATCAGGCGCACCAGTTCGCGCACGTTGATTTTCCAGCGGCGCAGGTCAAGCAGCAGGTAGGCGACGATCTGGCCGGGGCCGTGATAGGTGATCTGTCCGCCGCGGTCGATTTTGACGACGGGGATATGCGTGGGGCGCAGCAGGTGCTCCGCTTTGCCCGCCAGCCCTTGCGTGTAGGTGGGCGGATGCTGCGCCAGCCAGATTTCGTCGCGAGTTTCTGCTGTGCGCTCGGCGGTGAATCGCTTCATCGCATCCCAGGTGGGTTGATATTCAACCAGGCCGAGCGAGCGGATGACCGGCGGAGAAGGGTGAAGGGGGGAGGCCGTTGCACGGCCAGGTAAGGGGGAAGGGGGGGGAGGCGTAGCGCCGCCGTGCCCCTTCTCCCTTCTCCCTTCCCCCTTCTCTGCTTCACCGCTCATAGCACCATCACCACCAGCGGATGGTCGCACAACTCCTGGTAAACCGCGTCGAGCTGTTCGCGTGAGGTGGCCTGGATGATGCAGGTCAGGCTGATGTAGCGGGCGTTTTTGCTGGCGCGCATTTCCATCGTGGCGGGTTTGAAGCCGGGGTCGTGGCGCACCACGACTTCCATCACCGCCTGCGCGAAGCCCGCCTGCTGCAAACCGAATATCTTCAGCGGGAATTCGCAGGGATATTCGAGCAGGCTGTCGGTCAATTTGTTTGCTGGCGATTCGCTCATGATTATTCATTCAAAAAATCGTAATTCAAGCCACAGAGAACACAGAGACCACAGAGAAAATACATAAAGTTGAAAGGCGAAAACAATTCACCTTCCGGTGAGGCAGTAAATCGTGGCGAAAGCACGCCTCTCTCTGTGTCCTCTGTGATCTCTGTGGCTAAATGCTTTTTTCAGGCTTGTTCATGCGCGCATCACGTCGCGCTTGAAATCCTGGTATAGCTTGTGCAGCCTGGCGAACATCGCGCCCGGTTTGCCGTTGCCGACCGGTTTGCCGTCGAGTTGCGTGATCGCCAGCACTTCTTTGGTGGAGGAGGTGAGCAGCAATTCGTCGGCTGCGAATATTTCCTCTTTCGTCACGCGCCGCACCTCGCAAGGGATACCGTTGGCGGCGGCAAGCTCCAGCACCACGTCGTAGGTGATGCCGGGCAGCATCAGGTTGTCCTTGGGCGGGGCGAGCAGTGTGCCGTTCTTTACGGCGAAAATATTGCTCGCCGCGCCCTCGGTCATGAACTCGCCGCCGGTCATGGATTCGGGGCGGATCAGGATGGTCTCGGCGCACCCCGCATCGACCGCCATCTGGCGCAGCAGGACGTTGGGCAGCAGCGCGATGGATTTGATGTCGCAGCGCAGCCAGCGGTTGTCCGGCGCGGTGATGCAGGCAATGCCGCTCGCCAGCAGTTCGGCGGGCGGGGCGGGCAGCGGGTTGCTCATCAGGAACACGGTCGGCGCGACGGGCGGGTTGGGGAAGGCGTGGTCGCGCCGGGCCGCGCCGCGCGTGATATGCAGGTACAGGTACAGGTCTTCGCCGGCGTTGCGCGCGACGAGCCCGTCGACGATGGCCACCCATTCCGCGTTGCTGTGCGGGTTGGCGAGCCGGATGCCGTCCAGGCTGTGTTGCAGGCGGCGCAGGTGTTCTTCCAGGCGGAACGGCCTGCGCGAATAGACCGGGATCACTTCGTACACGCCGTCGCCGAAAATGAAGCCGCGATCCAGCACGGAAATTTTCGCTTCCGCGATGGGCAGGTATTGGCCGTTCAGGTAGATCGTCATGTGGTATTCCCTTTATTCTAAAACTACGCCTGTCCCCAGCATCGTAGCCCGCATGAAGCGCAGCGTAATGCGGGGGAAAGCCGTATTACTCCCCGGATTTCGCATTCGCTGCATCCTGGCTACGGATAGGGCCGTTTATAAATAGGGCCATATCTTATTCGAACAACAGGCGGATGCTGTCCCAGCCGCGCGAGAAAACATTCGCCAGTTGCGCGTCTTCCAGCGCGACCAGCGGAAATTCCGCATAGGGTTTGCCGGCCAGCGTCAGCTTGAGCGTACCCAGTTGTTGACCGCTGCCGACCGGCGCGAAGATCGGCTGACGCGTTTCCATTGTAGCCTTGAGCTGGGCGAGCTTCCCTTTGGGGATGGACAGGAGCAAATCCTGGCGAAAACCGATGTTGAGGTGGCTTTTCGTGCCTTTCCAGACACGCGCTTTGGCGACTGGTTGATTCTTTTCATAGAGGCGCACCGCCTCGAAATGCTGGAAGCCGAAGTTCAGCAGCTTCTGGCTTTCGGTGGTGCGCAGGTTGTCGGAAGGCGCGCCGAGCAGCACCGAAATCAGGCGGCGGTTATCTCGCTTGGCCGAGCCGATCAGGCAATATCCGGCGGTTTCGGTATGGCCGGTTTTCATCCCGTCCGCATGGGGGTCGATCCACAGCAGGCGGTTGCGGTTCGCCTGGGTGACGCCGTTAAACGTGTAATCGCGCATCCCGAACAGCGCATAGTGCTGCGGGTAGTCGCGCACGATGGCGGCGGCCAGCAATGCCAGGTCGGACGCGCTGCTGTAGTGTTGCGCATGCGGCATGCCGACCGGGTTGGTGAAGTGGGTGTTGCGCATGCCCAGCCGCTCCGCTTCCTTGTTCATCATGTCGACGAAACCCGCTTCGCTGCCCGCGATATGAAGCGCCAGCGCGAGCGCCGCGTCGTTGCCGGATTGCACGATCAATCCGCGCAGCAATTCGTTCACCGTTACGGTTTGGCCGGCTTTTAACAGCATGCGCGATTCGCCGTTGCTGATGCGTACGGCGGCAGCGGGAACGGCCAGGTTCTGCCCGGCAGCGAGCGTGCCGTGCTCGATGGCGTCGAAAGCCAGGTAGGCGGTCATCAGCTTGGTCAGCGAAGCGGGCTCCATGCGCGCATCGCCGTTCTGGTTCGCCAGTATCTGGTTGCTGGCGTAGTCATACAGCAGGTAGGATTTGGCTGCCAGAACGGGTGCGGCGGGCATTTGCGGCGGCAGCGCAAAAGCCGCGACGGGCAACAACAGGCTGGCGAGCAGGGGGAGGATATTCATGGCTGGATGGCGTTTTCTCGGGGCAATTATCCTAGAAACCTCAGTTGGACGGAGTGTAGTGTATGTTCATCGTGGTGCAGGGCAAGGCGCGACGACGAGGAATGGTCGTTCCATTCCGAGGAGGAGCAACGCCGCCATGCGCCGCGAGGGACATGCAATACACTTCGTAGCGACTTCACCAAATGGGTGAGCGTGGATATGTATCGAATTGTTTTCATATTCACTCCCTTGCGACCTCAATGGAGCGGTCAACTGAGGTTTCTAGGATTATAGCCTCAGGGGGTAATCGCGCAAAACGGCTAGGCCGAAATATATAGGCATTTCGGCCTATTGTTCTTTCGTCTCGGGGCGGATATAAAGCGCATATCACAACAATTGCAGGAGAATTGCGATGGCACGGTTATCCCTACACGGCCCGAAGGCCTCTGATAAAGAACTATCCGGCGCAAGCGGGCATCAGAAATTCGATAATCACGAGAAGAACGAGTTGCGCAAGAGGCTTAACCTCATTGCGGTGGCCGAGACGCATATATTGTGGAAGACGCGCCTGGGGCATCACGTAGAGGGAAATACCCGCGAATCGCTGGATGAAACCCCGCTCGGGCAGGACGGCATTTGCCAGCTGGGGAGATGGATCAACAGTTCCATCCTGGAACCGTTTTGCGAGCCGGAAATTTGCCGGCAATTAAGCGAGGCGCATCAGCAATTTCACGAATTCGGCCTGCTCATCATCGAAAGGCTGAAGGCCGGTGACCGCAAGGGCGCGGCGGAAATGTTCGCAAACGAATACAACCAATCGTTGCGCCGCATCATTCAGGCGCTGACGCAAATCAATAAACGTCTTCAGGAAGTGTAAGCCCGGCGCTGCCAATAAGTATCGCCAAGAGCGCAACGCCAATATCATGTTCCGGAATTAACGAAACATATTCAAAGCTTGCAGGGCGTAAAATGAACCGAGCGAAATTTCGAGCTTGCGGTCAAAGCGCAGCGCCTTCCGCCGCATGACAATTCCATCCGCCGGTTAAGCCAGACCCTCATTCCCGGCTTGTCCGGATCAGAAAGTGCTGCTGAGTTGCGCGGTTTGCACCGCAAGTTCGTTGGCCTGCGCGCAAACATCTTCGATATCCGCCGGCTCGATACCCAGTTCCGCCCACTCGTATTCGCGGATTTCTTCGCCGGTGTGTTCGGCGATGCCGAAGTTCGGCGCGATCTTCTCGGACAGGTTGACCAGGCGCGCCAAAGGGTTTTCGGATGCGACTTCTTCGACATAGGGCGGGTGGTGGTAGCCCAGCACGGTAATGATTTCGTCCGGCAGGTGCCAGCGCCGCGCCAGTTGTGCGCCGATATAGCAGTGCGTGATTCCCAGGGTTTCCAGTTCCACTTCCAGTATCGGGCGTCCGGGTTGCAGAAGCAACTGGTGATGCAGCGCGTCGCTTGCTGCCGCGTCGATATGGTGCAGGGCCATGAAACCGATATCGTGCAGCAGTCCCGCCAGGAAAATCTGGTCTTCGCCGGGGCGGTTCTTTCTGGGCATGGCCTGCGCGATGGTGCGCATCGCGATGGCGACGGTCATGCTGTGCAGCCACAGGTCTTGCGGCTTGAAATACTTTCCGGCGGGGGAGCTGGACAGATGGGACATCGATGCGATACCGACCGCAACCGATTTGATGCGCGTCATACCAAGCAGCAGGGCAGCTTCGGATACGGTGCCCACCATGCGCGAAATGCCCATGATCGGCGAGTTGGCCAGACTGATTATTTTTGCGGAAATCTGCGGATCCTGCCCGATCAGCCTGAGCATTTGTGTTTCGCCCTCGTCGGTATCCAGCGGCAGCGCCAACAGTTTCTGCGCGGTGGCCGGCATGGCGGGCAGTGAATCGAGATTGGCCAGCGCTTGTTTGAGCCTGTGGCGGGTGCTTTCGTCGGTCATGGGCGTATTGCGTATTATTATCGGTAGAGGCAATTTTTCCGTAGGGCGCAAACTATACGAGAGATTGGCTAAATTCGCGAGAGGGATTTTGCATGAGGTTTATTCGGTGCGCGAAGGCGGTTTGGTGAGCTTGCGCTGCAAGGTGCGGCGGTGCATGTTGAGCGCGCGCGCGGTGGCCGAGATGTTGTCGCCGTGCTCGTGCAGCACGCGCTGGATGTGTTCCCATTCCAGATTTTCGATCTGCGTCGGCTGCGCCTTGATCGGCACGTCGCTGCTGGCGGTGTGCCCGAACGCCGCGACGATCTCGTCCGCGTTGGCGGGCTTGGCGAGATATTGCGTCGCGCCCAGCTTGATGGCCTCGACGGCGGTGGCGATGCTGGCGTAGCCGGTCAGCACCACGATGCGCGTATTCGGGTCGAGCCGGTGCAACACCTTGACCAGGGACAAACCCGGCGCACCGCCCATTTTCAGATCCACTATGGCAAATTCCGGCGGGCAGCTTTCCGCCAGCGGAATCGCCTGCTCGACGCTGTGCGCCACGGAAACGCTGAAGCCGCGCTTCTCCAGCGCGGCGCATAACACCTTGCAGAAGGTCGTGTCGTCGTCCACCAGCATCAGCGAGGCGGATTCTTCGCGATGCGGCATGGTCATGCGCCCGCCCCGGCTACCGGCAGGATGATTTCCGTGGTGGTGCCGCCCTGCTCGCGGTTGAACAGGCGCACCGAGCCGTTCATGCGCTCGACGGTGGCGTTGGCCAGAAACAGCCCCAGCCCGTGCCCGCCCGTCTTGGTTGTGAAAAATGCCGAGCCGGCCTTGAGTTCCGCTTCCTCGCTTAAACCCTTGCCGTGATCGCGGATTTCCATGGTGAAGTTGGCGGCATCCCAGCGTGTGCGGATTTCAATCGGTTGCAGGGCGGTATTGGCCGATGCCGCGTCCGCTGCGTTGTTGAGCAGGTTCATCAGCGCGGCGCGCAACGTGCCGTCCACGCTGACGAGGGGGGCGGGCTGCGCGCTGTCGCTGCAATGCCGATATGCCGCGGTCGGGCGCAGCAACTGCCATTCGTCCAGAACTTCCTCCATCAGGCGATCGGCCGGTTGCAGCGAGGCAGCCCCGCTGTCTTGCGCGTTGGCCAGAATTTTGTCGAGGATGCGCTTGCAGCCGCGCACCTGTTCGTCGAGGATGTGCAAGGCATCCTGCCAGCCGGGCTGCGCTTTGCTGTCGTGCCGCAATTCGCCGATCACCACTGCCATGGTGGATAGCGGCGTGCCCAGTTCGTGCGCGGCGCTGGCCGCCTGCGTGCCGAGCGCCACGATGCGCTCGTTGCGCAGAATCTCTTCGCGCACGCGGGCCAGCATCTCGTCGCGGCTGCGCACCGCCTGCGCCATTTGCACCACGAAATAGGCCACCACCACCGTGCTGAAGACAAAGCCGAGCCACATGCCCAGCACATGCGCGTTGAACGCGCTGTCGCCGTCGTGCTGATGGTTGTGCGGCAACGGAATGTAATAAAACATCAGCACGCTGTAACAGGCGGAAGTAAGCGCCGCCATGCCCCAGGTGTAGCGCCCCGGCAGGGTTGCGGCGGCAATCACCAGCGGCAGCAGGTAAAGCGACACAAACGGGTTGGTCGAGCCGCCGCTGCAATAAAGCAATATGCTGAGCGCCAGCACATCGATGCATAATTGCGCGAACAACTCCGCATTGGGAACCGGCTTGCCGCTGCTCAGGCGCAGCCACGAAAACAGGTTGATCGCGGCGAGCGCGGCGATGGTCAGCAGCATCGGCCGCCAGCCCAACTCCAGTTCCATGACTTTCCAGACAGCGGTCAGCGTTATGAGCTGCGCCGCGATAACCATGCTGCGCAATGCGATCAGGCGGCGCAGCTGGCTGTGTCCCGGCAGGGAGGAAAGTATCGTGTTGGCCATGAGGCTATTGTAAGCGGAGACATGGGTTGCGTGGGGTGCGGCATATTGTCGCGGCGGCAGGGCCGGCGCAAACCGCGCCCCGGTGCCGGGGCGCGGGAACGATCGAAGCACCCCGAACTTTTTCCTTTTTGCGATGCCGCAGGCAGGGCGCGTATAATCCGCCGGTTCGTTTTATAGACAGGAATACCATCATGATTAAACCGTACCAATCCGGCCCGCACAAATTCGGCTGGCTGCTGCTGGCCTTGTTGCTGAGCACCGGCGTTCATGCGGACGGCATCCAGGTTGACGGCGCATGGGCGCGCGCCGTTCCCGGACGCGATTCCGCTAATGTGTTCATGTTCATTACCAGCGTGCAGGATGCGACCCTGGTCGGCGCATCCAGCCCGGCCGCCAAGGCCGTGGAGTTGCGCACCATGACGCACAAAGGCAGCATGATGACGACGCACGGCGTCGAATCGGTCAGCCTGCCCGCGAACAAGCGCGTGGACATGACCAGCATCCATGGCTATCACCTGGCGCTGACGGGGTTGAGCGCGCCGCTTCAGGCAGGCGCAACCGTGCCGCTGACGCTGAACGTCGAAACGGCGGGCAAGCAAAATATCAAGGTCGATGTGCGGGCGGAAGTCAGGCCGGCGAAGAAATAACGCAGAGATAGCACCGTAGCCCGCATGACTGCACCGGGAAAAGCCGGAGGGAAGCGCAGCGCGATGCGGGGGATGAAACCGATTTTTTCCGGATTTCGCTCCGTTTCATCCGGGTTACGTTAACCGAGTATTAACCTTGCCAATATCCTGGAATATCCCGCTGGTCTTACTGTCCGTGCTGATCGCTATCATCGGCTCGTTCGCCACGCTCGACCATGCGCAGCGGATGCGCGAAACCAGCGGTCGCGCGGCGAAGCTCTGGATGATTGCGGGCAGCATCACCCTGGGAATGTCGATCTGGGGCATGCACTTCGTCGGCATGCTGGCGCTGCACCTGCCGGTTTCGCTGGCCTACGACCTGAAGCTGACCCTGCTTTCCATTCTGCCCGCCATGGCGGCGGCGCTGCTGGGTTTTTGGGTGCAGTGCTGCAAGGCACGCGTTACGGCCGGACGCCTGATGGGCGGAGGGCTGTTGATGGGGCTGGGCATCAGCGCGATGCACTACACCGGCATGGCTGCGCTCAGGATGTCGCCGCCGGTTGCCTATGACCCGCCGGTCGTGATGCTGTCCGTGGCCATTGCCATCGTTGCTTCATGGGGCGCGCTGCTGCTGATGCACCGGGGCGGACGCATCAGGCTGCCGCCCATGCTGCGCCTGACGCTCGGGGCGATCATCATGGGGCTGGCGATTTCCGGCATGCACTATACCGCGATGCTGGGCACGCATTTCCAGTCCGGCAGCATCTGCACCGCCGATACCCTGCGCGTCGAGCCGGGCACGCTGGCCGTGCTGGTGTCGTTCGGTTCGATGCTCCTGTTCGGCGGCAGTTTTTTCCTGATCCTGTTCGACCGGCGCGTCGCGCGGCAGGATGCGCGAATACTGGCGGGCCTGGTGCTGGCCTTTTCCCTGACGCTGACCTACCAGTTGTGGAACAACGCGCAGCAAAGCGCCGTCCGGATACAGCAGATCGAGTTCGACGCGCATGTGCACGGCATCACCGACAGCATCAACAAGCGCATGAAGACTTACGAGCAGGTCATGCGCGGCGTGGACGGACTGTTTTCCAATAGCCCCATTCCCATCAGCCGCGAGGAATTTCACGAATATATTGCCCGGTTGTGGCTGAAGGAAGACTTTCCGGGCATCCAGGGTATCCGCTTCGTGCCGCTCGTGCCGGATGCGGGGAAAGACCGGCATGTCGCCGCGATGCGCAAGGAAAACCTGCCTGCCTACAAAATCTGGCCGGAAGGGCGGCGCGACAGCTATGCGCCCTCCGCCTACGTCGAGCCGTTCGACTTGCGCAACCTGCAGGTGTTCGGCTACGACATGCTTTCCGACCGGGACCATGTGCGCCCCGGAGACTCGGCGCCGGGGCTGCGCCGCAGCGCTTTGGAGCGGGCGCGCGATTCCGGCGAAACCGCCGTTTCCGGCAAGATAAGGCTGCTGTTCGAGACCCGCGAAGACCTGCAGAACGGCTTCGTGATGGCGCTGCCCATCTACAAATACGGCGCTCCCCGCAGCAGCGTTGCCGAACGCCGCGCCAACCTCGCCGGCTGGATCGTTTCGATATTCCGCATGGGCGACCTGATGTCCGGTATTTTCGATGTGCGCGATACCGGGTTCGACGTCAATGTTTTCGACGGGGAGACGGTCGCGGAAGAAATGTTGATGTACGCATCGGATCGCAGCAACCTTGCCAGCGGCAAGGGCGCGCGCTTTCAGCGCAGCGAGCCCATTGAAATTGCCGGACGCAAGTGGACGGTGCAGGTGCGCTCCCAGCCCGCTTTCGAGGAGAGGGTCGAGCAGAATCAATCCCGGATCATCGCCGCCGGCGGCATCGCTTTCAGCCTGCTGCTCGCGCTGCTTACCTGGTTCCTGGTGTCCTCGCGGGCAAGCGCCTTGCAGGCGGCGGCGGCGCTGGAGCGCGCCAGCCGCAAGAGTGAAATGTTGCTGCACATGGCCAGCGATGGCATTCAAATTTTTGACACTGATGGCAACCAGTTGCAGGTGAACGATGCCTTCTGCCGCATGCATGGCTACGCAGAGGAAGAGCTGCTGACGATGAACCTGGCGCAGTTGAACGCACAATGGTCGAAGGAGGAATTGCTGGAAAAGATCGCCGCGCTGCAAGAGAGCAACCCGATATTCGAAACCCGCCACCGCCGCCGCGACGGCAGCATTTTTGATGTCGAGGTCAGTGCCACGCGGATGGAGATCAATGGGGAGCGGCTGGTCTTCGGCGCGGTGCGCGATATCACCGAGCGCAAGCGGGCGGAAGAATACTTGCGGGAAAGCGAGCACCGGCTCAGAGAGGCGCAGCGCGTCGCTCATATCGGCGACTGGGATCTCGATCTGGCCAGCAATGTGCTGACCTGGTCCGACGAGATTTACCGCATTTTCGAAATCGACCCGGAGCAATTCGGCGCTTCCTACGAGGCCTTCATCGAGACAGTTCACCCCGACGACTGCGAGCTGGTGGGCAACGCCTATGCCGAATCGGTCAGGAAGCGCGCGGCGTATGACATAGAACACCGCCTGCTGATGAAGGACGGGCGGGTGAAATACGTGCATGAGCAAGGCGAGACCTATTACGGCGAGGGCGGCGAGCCGTTGCGCTCCTTCGGCACGGTGCATGACATTACCGAACGCAAGATAACGGAAGACGCAATCCATACCATTGCCCTAACCACGGCCGCAAATGTCGGCGCAGCGTTTTTCCAGGAAACGACAAACAGCTTATGCAAATTGCTTGAAGCGGATTGCGTCATCGTCGGCAAGCTGGTGGAAGGAAACAGGATGCAGGCCCTGGGCATGCAACTGGACGGCAAGGCGGTAGAACACTACGAATATGCGTTGCCCGGCGCCCCCTGCGATATTGTTACCCAAGAGGGTTACCGCGAGTATCCGGAAAATGTCCGCCAGTTGTTCCCGCTGGATAAGGATCTGCTGGAGATGGGCGCCGAGTCCTACGCCGGAGTGCCTGTACGGGGCAGGGACGGCAAGGTCAACGGCATACTCTGCGCCATCTTCAGGCACAAGCTCCCGCCGCAACCCATGCGCCGCGAGGTCATGGAAATTATCGCCGCCAGGGCGGGAGCGGAAATCGAGCGCCAGCAGGCAGAGCAGGCGCTGCGCGACAGCGAGGAGCGCTGGAGCTTTGCCCTGGAAGGCTCGGGCGAAGGCGTATGGGATTGGGACATGCAGACCGGCAAGGTGGTTTATTCCCGGCGTTACAAGGAAATGCTGGGTTTCCCGGCAGACACTATCTGGAACAGCCTCAGCGATTGGACAAAACGCGTCAACCCGGACGATTTGCGCCATGCGATGATGGACATGGAAAAGTATCTGGACGGCAACTCCCCGTCATATACCGTGGTTTACCGCATGCTGTGCAAGGATGACAGTTTGAAATGGGTTGCCGCGCGCGGCATGGTGGTCAGCCGCGCGGAAGACGGCAGGCCGCTGCGCATGATCGGGACGCACAGCGATATCACCGAACGCTTCATCGCCCAGGAGAAACTGCTCACGCTCTCCAAGGCCGTGGAAAACAGCCCGGCCAGCGTGGTTATCACCGGTCTGGACGGCGCGATCGAATACGTCAACCCGAAATTCACCAAAGTGACCGGCTACACCGCGCAGGAGGCCATCGGCCAGAATCCGCGCATTCTCAAGTCGGGAGCGCTCTCGCCGAAATTCTACGAGAAGATGTGGCTAACCATATTGGCCGGCGAGGTGTGGCAGGGGGAATTCCACAACAAGAAAAAAAACGGCGAGGATTATTTCGAGGCGGCCACCATTTCGCCGATCCGCGACGATCAGGGGAGTGTCACCCATTTCGTCGCGGTCAAGGAAGACATCACCGAGCGCAAACGCACCGAGCAGCAGTTGAAAAAATCCATGGCCGCCGCCGAAGCGGCGAACCGCGCCAAGAGCGAATTCCTCGCCAATATGAGCCACGAAATCCGCACGCCGATGAATGCGATCATCGGTTTTTCGCATTTGTGCCTGCAATCCGGGCTGAAGCCCGAGCAGCAGGATTATCTGGAGAAGGTTTACCGTTCGGCAAATTCGCTGCTGGGCATCATCAACGACATCCTGGATTTTTCCAAGGTCGAGGCGGGCAAGATGGAGGTGGAGAAAACGCCTTTCCGGCTTGACGACGTATTGCGCAATGCGGCCGATATCGCCGGTGTTCGCGCCACGGAAAAAGGATTGGCGCTGCATTTCGATAAGGAGCAGGGCATCCCGCAGACGCTGGTTGGCGATCCGCTGCGCCTGGGGCAGGTGCTGAATAACCTGATCGGCAATGCCGTCAAGTTCACCGGGGAGGGCGAAGTTGCGGTCGGAGTCAGGATGGAAAGCCAGACACCCGGCCATGTCGTGCTGGGTTTCACGGTGCGCGATACCGGCATCGGCCTGACCCAGGAACAAATCGGCAGGCTGTTCCAGTCGTTCAGCCAGGCCGATACCTCCACTACGCGCAAATACGGTGGGACCGGGCTGGGGCTGGCGATTTCCGCGCGCTTTGTGGAACTGATGGGTGGAACGATGTGGGTGGAAAGCACGCCGGAGCAAGGCAGCGTTTTTGCGTTCAACTTGCCCTTTGTCTGCCCGCATGAAGAGACCGTGCCGGAGCCGGGCAGATCCGGCGCGCCATCCGGCAACGGCAGCCTTGCCGGCCTGTCCGGTTTGCGCGTCCTGCTGGTGGAGGACAACGAATTGAACCGGCAATTGGCGACCGCCCTGCTGGCGCGCGCCGGGATAGAGGCATGCCCGGTATGCGACGGGGCGGAAGCCATACAGGCGGCGCAGCAGCAGGCATTCGATGCGGTGCTGATGGATGTGCAAATGCCGACCATGGACGGCCTGGAGGCGACGCGTCGGATCAGGGAAAATCCTGCACTGGCCGGTTTGCCCATCATCGCGATGACCGCCAACGTGATGGTTGGCGACCGCGACCGTTGCCTGGCTGCCGGCATGAACGATTATATTGCCAAGCCTATCCAGCATAATGTGCTATACGCCACCCTTGCGCGCTGGACCAAGCGCACGGTGCTGCTCGAGCCGGCAGCTGCCGCAGCGCGGCACGTATCCGGGATATTCCCCGGCCTCGATCCTGATCGGGCGATAGCCGGCATGGGCGGGGAGGACACTTATCTGACCGTGCTGGAGAAATTCATTCCCAATCAGCGCCAGGCCGCGCAGTCCATACGGGACGCGCTCGATGCCGGGGACCGGACGACTGCGGAACGGCTCGCGCATACGCTGAAGGGTATCGCGGCGACCGTCGGGGCGACCGCCCTGGCGGAATCCGCGCACTTGCTGGAGACCGCTATCCGGGAAGAAGAAACAGAAAAATATGCGCGGTTGTTTGCAGCGGCGGGAGCAGAGCTGGCCCAAGCGGTCGTTTCGGCGCAGGAATATTTGCAGTCCTATGCTGCGGGGGCTGAAGCGGTCGCGAGTGAACGGGTGCAGCCGGTTCCAGATCTTGTGCAACTAGGTATGCTTCTTGAGCAATTGACCGCGCAACTGAAATCCTTCGATTCCGCTGCGGTGGATACCATGCGCCGGATCAACAATCAGGTCAAAGATAGCGCAAACATGCGGGATTTTGCCCAGTTGAACCGGTATATGAGCGATTACGATTACGAAAATGCGCTGGCGGAAGTGCAACGCCTCGCTGCAACATTGAATCAAACCCGGGCCGGCGACAAATCTGACTTGAGCGCGAAAATGGAATCACCGAGGAACGGACATGAGCAAACCTGAAAAAAATACTCTGCTGGTCGTTGACGACACGCCGGAAAACATTGATGTGCTGTGCGGGATATTGGGTGCGGACTACGCGATTAAAATTGCCAACGGCGGCCAGCTGGCGCTGAAAATTGCGGCGGCGCAACATCCCGACTTGATTCTGCTCGATGTCATGATGCCGGAGATGGATGGCTACGAGGTCTGCCGCCAGATCAAGGAAAACGAGGCCACCCGGCATATTCCGGTTATTTTTGTCACCGCGCTGGGAGAGATAAAGGATGAAGCGCAGGGTTTTGCACTGGGCGCGGCGGACTACATCGTCAAGCCGGTCAGCCCGCCCATCGTGCGCGCGCGTGTTCAGGCGCATCTGGATCTGGCGGATCAGCGCCGTTATCTGAAACATCTGGTGTCGGAGCGCACCGGGGAACTGGAGCGCAGCAACCGGCAACTGGAGGAGACGCATCTCGTCATGCTCCAGCAATTGGGGCGCGCGGCCGACTATCGCGACAACGAGACAGGCAAACATGTCACGCGGGTGGGGAATTTCAGCAGGCTTCTGGGGCTGGCCTGCGGTTTTATGGAAACACGCGCGGAGCACTTGATGTACGCCTCCATGATGCACGACATCGGCAAGATCGGCGTTCCCGACCACATCCTGCTCAAGCCGGGCAAGCTGACGGTGGAAGAGTTCGAGATCATGAAACGCCACCCAGAAATTGGCGCTGGAATCATCGGCGAACACGATGCCGAGGTAATGAAGATGGCAAGGAAGATTGCGTTGGGGCACCACGAAAAGTGGAACGGTCAAGGCTATCCACATGGGTTGAGTGGAGCGGATATTCCTGATGTCGCGCGCATCGTGGCGATAGCCGATGTGTTCGATGCGTTGACCTGCGTGCGCCCTTACAAGCAGGCGTGGCCTGTGGGAAAGGCGCTGGAGTTGATCGAAAAAGAGGCCGGGCAGCACTTCGATCCCGAGCTGGCCAGACTGTTTCTGGGCATGGAAGCGGAAGTACGGCGTATCGCGGTCGAATACAGCGATGCCGACAATGTGCCGCAGGAAGAAAATAGCGGGATGTATTCATGAGCCGGCCAACCGGTGCGAAGCCGGCCATTCTGGTGGTGGACGACACGCCGGAAAATATCGACGTGCTGCGCGGGATATTGGGTGCCGACTACACGGTAAAGGTCGCCAACAGCGGCCAGGTGGCGCTGAAAATAGCGGCGGCGCAACCCCCCGACCTGATCCTGCTCGACATCATGATGCCCGGCATGGACGGCCATGAAGTGTGCGGGCAACTCAAGGCTGACCCGCTGACTCGCGCCATCCCGGTTATCTTCATTACCGCCAGGGCGGAAACGGCGGACGAGGTGCAGGGGCTGGCGCTCGGCGCAGCGGATTACCTGACCAAGCCGGTTATTCCTGCCATTGTGAACGCGCGGGTGCGCACCCAGCTAGCCTTGCGGCAGGTGCAGCGCGAACTGGAAGAAAAAAATCTGACCCTCAACGACGAGAAGGAATTGCTGGAGGACATCGTTTCGAGGATGCGCTCGGCCAGTCCGTTCGATGGGCGCAAGCTGCGGCATATCCAGTCGTCGCTGGAGAAAACCTGCGGCGACATCGTCCTGTCGGCCTGCCGCGCGGACGGCGCCCAGCATGTGCTGGTCGGCGATTTTTCCGGGCACGGTTTGCCGGCCGCGTTCGGCGCTCCCCTGGCGTCATACATCTTTTACCGCCTGAGCGCCGAAGGCTGCACCATGCGCCAGATCCTCGAGGAGGTGAACCGCATCCTGTGCCGCCAGCTCCCCACCCAGCTTTATATGGCC
>Ga0156020_1003_pt1 | contig 17736 bp, 5 predicted proteins | sample RifCSPlowO2_02_FD_107674 | JGI IMG/M metagenome (GOLD analysis project Ga0156020, IMG submission 107674) | Gallionellales bacterium RIFCSPLOWO2_02_FULL_59_110 | reverse complement strand
AAAAGGCGCTGCTGTCGAAGCAGGCAAAACTCGAAACCGAGCTCAGCAATGCGCAAGCCGAACTGAGCGAAATCAACCGCCAGTTAGGCGATCCGACCACCTATGCCGAATGCAGCAGCGATTTCATCGCCGACCTGAATGTCCGGCGCGAACGTCTGGAAAGCAAAGTAGCAGAACTGGAAGAAAGCTGGCTGAAACTGGAGATGAATTTGGAGGAAGCGGTGTAGATACCGTCTATATTCCATACAAATTTACCATTGGCCGCATGAGCTAGGGCCGCGACAACACATAAGCCATGCGCACGCTATATTGCTTAAAATCCAGAAGCCTGCAGGACGATAAGGCAGCTTCTTAGAACCCTGCTTCCCGCCAGAAGATGCTCAGCGCGGTGCTCAGGAAGCGCCAGCCTGGTGCATACCAGCTGCCGGAAATGACCACTTTCCCCCGCCAAGTGTGCCCGACCAGGTTTCCCGACGATCCGGTCACCTTGAGCGTCACGCGGTATATCGCCTGCTCCGGATAGAGCAAGCCATTTTTTTCGCGTACCAGGATATTGCCGCCATAGAGGCTGGAAAGTTCGGCTTCCGGCAGTGTCCGGCTGGCGTCCGGGTCGATGCGGGCTACTTCCAGCGGCACGAACGGCCCTTCCAGCCCATCGGCGTAGAATCTGGCGCTGTTTCCCCTTGCCACCCACCCGACTTCTTCTTCGTTCAGGAATGCAACCACCTGTTGATTCTGCTCAACCACCAGACGCGCCAGCGGCTCTTGCTGGCTGATCCAGGCGCCGGGCTTCAGGTCCGGATCCATATCTCGCAAAATGCCGTCAAAGGGCGCGGTCGGCGCGTAGCGTATGGCATCGGCCTGGATACTGGCCAGTTCCGCGTTGGCATCGGCCAACTGTTCTTGCAGCACTTGCCATTGGGCTCGCTGCTCGTTGTCAAAGGCGCCAGCCGACGCCTGCCAGCGCATACGGTCAAATTTTGCACGGGCGGCACGTTCCCGGCTTTCGAGGTCAAACGATGCCAACTGGAGCAATGGAGCGCCCGCTTTGACTAGGCTTCCTTCGGAGACCGGCAGATCCACCACTTGCGCATGAGGCGGCGCATAAACGACAAATTGTTCGGACGGGCGCAACAGCCCGGTAGAGGCAATCCGGGTCGGCCAGGGAAGAACGAACAGCAGGAATACCGCCAGGGCGATAATGCCGCTACGCCGGGCGCGTGAACTGGCGCGCAAGGCGGGCCAGCGCAACCGCCAGGCTTGCAGCTCCCGATAGGGCGGAAGAAGGATGAACCAGCCGATTTCCACCAGAAAAAGAAAGATGCCCACTGCCTTGATGAAAAAGGTATAGACAAGGGCGGCAATGCCAAGAAAAATCACCAGGCGGTATGCCCAAGTGGCGTAGGCAAAAAGAACCAGACCCGCGTGGCGACGACGGGGAAAAACCTCCGGCACCGGTTCGCCCAAGGCGAATAATCTTTCCCGAAGATCCCAGCGGGCAAGCGCGAAGGCGCGGGCATGAAGGTTCGGCATTCCCAGCCAGTCGGACAGCAGAAAATAGCCGTCAAAGCGCATGAACGGGCTGGCGTTGATGACTATCGAGCTGATCCAGGTCGTCGTCGCGAGCAGGAAGGCAAGCGACTTGGGTGTACCGTCGGGCAGAAGCGCCCACGCCAGAGTTGACCAAGCGGCAATGGTCAGTTCGGTGAGTATCCCGGCTGCGGCAACCTGCATCCGCTGGCGCCGGCTGGTCAGTTTCCATGCTTCATTCGTGTCCGTGTACGCCATGGGCCAAAGCACGAGAAAGGCTATGCCCATGGCGGGTACCCGGCATCCGAAACGCTTGGCGGTGAAGGCGTGTCCCAATTCATGCAGGAATTTGACCGCAATCAGGGCAAGACCATAACTGACCATGCCGGACCAGCTGAGCATATCCACCAGCGTGGTGGCGAAACGATCCCAGTCGCGATAGACCTCGATCAAGCCCAGGAACAGCGCGGCGAGACTCAAAACCTGGAACGGCCGCGAATAAAAGAAGTCGGTTGATCCGACCCAACGGTCCAGCCATCGGTCCGGTTTCAGCAGGGGAATGCGGAAAAACAGGTAGTTGTGCAGCAGCCACACGCCTATCGTGCCTTTGCGTTTCTTCAGCAGTTGTGCAAGTGTGCCGGCACTGTCAGGGAGGGGCTGCAGCAACTGGTTGTCATGCAGGAAGCGGATGACGGATTCCACATCGTCGGTTTCCAGGTGCAAAGCCGTTTCCCGGCTGACAGCGGCGGCAATAGCGGCGGGATCGGCCAGATGCCAGCGGCGAAGAATCTCGAACGTGGGCCAGTCGATCTGGAAGAACATGTTGCGCACCGGATCATGCAGGGTATGCGATGGCTGTCCGTCCGCCAGCGCGGGGCCGGGAAGGAGTGCCAGCTCTTCACGCAGGGGCGGCAGCGCCATTACACACCCAGAGTTTGCCGGATGGTGGCCAGCGGCCGCCGCAGCATCCAGTAGACCAATGGAACCCATTCACCATAGAGCTTGGCAGTACCCTTCAGCCCGATCCGCTGGTCGGTGCGTTCTTCCAGCCTGGCTCGCACGCGATAGGCGTAGGTGGCGTTCGGGCGCGGAACCGCATCATGGGCTATGTAGCGCACCCGGGCCGAGATCGAAGAGAACGGGTTGGATGCCAGGTAAAGACTGACCGGCGTTCCTCCGGGCAAGGGGATGGCATCTCCCAGAGGTAGCCATGCCTCCACCTCCACCTCTCCAGGCACGGCGATGCGCATGACGCGCTCACCGGTCTGGACCGGTTTGCCAATCCATTCGGCAGGATCGTCGAATAGGGCGATGCCATCCTGGGGGGCAACGACCCGCGAGCGTTCCAGTTGCTCGCGCACATAGTTCGCCTCGACCCGTTTCTCTTCGATCTTGCCCAGAAGTATGGCCAGCTGGAACTTGGATTTACTATCTGAAAGTGCCTGTTGGGCAAACTGGCGGTATTCCGTTTCGGCAGTTGCCAGAACCTGGGTTGCCACATCCCGGCGCGCAACCAGCGAGGCCTCATCAAAACCGAACAGCAATTGCCCGGCCTTGACAGTCTGGTTGGGGCTGACGTGGAATTGCCCGATCACGCCGTCGATCGGGGCGCGAATTACGGCCGGATTGGTTGGCACCAGCTCGCCAGGCGCCAGCACGGTCAGCCGGACAGGGAACGCCAGTGTCACTACGATGGCAGCGGCCAGACGCAGCCGTGGCCTCTTCCAGTAAGGCAGATCGGAGCGGGTGGCCAGCCATCCGGCGATACGCTTTCCGATGTGCCGCCGGGACCAATGAGCCGGTTTGTGACAGGCGCGCCAGGCGTGATGCCAGATATCCCGCCATTCCTGCAAAAGCGCGAGTTCATCTTCCTGCCAAGGGTGATCCGCAGCGAATAGCAGCCCGCCTCCGCCCTCCTGCTCCGCATCGTCTACGAGAGGAAGCCAGAGGCCGAATTCAGGCAGCCATTCCGACCATTCCTCGGCCATGGCGGGCGGCAGTTCCAAGGCTGAAACCGGACGGATGGCACCCCCGCGCTCGTACAGGATTTTGCATACCCGATTGAGCCATTGCACATAAGGCGCATTGGCTTCCGGCTGGACGACACCGGAAAGAGTTTTGATTCCGCCGGCAGAAAACCACAGGGCTGCCTGCCGGTAGGAAGTCAGGGCATGAGTCTCGTTGACTGCCAGGAACGCCAGCTCCTCGACGCTTCCCGCCAAACGCGCCCGGCGTGCAAGGTCGAGGAGGATGAGGATCTGATCCTGACTTTGGGGAGCGTCCGGCACTTACACCTGCCTGCTTGTATGGATGCTGGAGGTGGGTTTAATGACCATCTGTTGCAGGTAAGGCGAACGATGCTGCGCACTCATGCGAATCTGATCCGTGAGGCCGGTGCGACCCGCCGGGCGCTGCTTGTCGTCGCCATGCAGCTTGATGCGGAAGATGGTCGATGCTTCGCGGCCATCGGTATCCCGCGCCGTGACCCGAATTTCCAGTACGCGCGGGCTTCCCGGTGGTGCATCTCCTTCGAACGTGCCGGTGGTGGCGTTGAACCGCAGCCAAGCAGGCAGGGGGCCGCCATCGGTACGTTCAGCGGTGATGCGAACGATGGCGTTTTCCTGGGTATGCATGAAGGCATCGGCTGGCAACTGGAAGCGGATATGAGTGCCAGTGTCGAAATCCTGGTCAGGTACGCCGTGAAAGCGGAAAAGCCCCGGTTCATCGGCCTTGACCACCACAATGCGGAACGCCTCTCTTTCCCCGCTGGTCATAAATCCTTCTGTGGGCGTCTTGCCACGGCCGGTTTCATCCGCTGACGGCCATATGACAATCGAGTTGGGAGAGGTCAGGTCAAGTACGGGGCCGCTGCCAATACTGCCTTTGTTTGCCGGCGGCAGTGCTATTTCGGCCGGCGGAGGCGTCACGATTACGGCGGGTAACGTGGCTTGCACAGGCGGCAGCGGGACAGGAATCACCGTCAATTCCATGGAACTTTTATCCGTGCTGGTATTGCCGGCCTTATCGGTAGCGGCTGCGACAATTTCATAGGATTTGACACTGAGCGTCTGCCCTGCTGCGGCCAGATCGAGCGTCCACGTATTATCATGGGCGGTCAACGCCGCATCCCTGCCCAGCGTATAAGTCATACTATCGACAGTGACCGTCAGGCCGCCAGCGGTAGCATCAAAAGTGCCGGTGAGAGTGGGTTGAGTCAGAACATTTGTCTGCGCAACGACAGTCGGAATACTCAGTGCTGTGGTGTCGATCACGAAAGTGCCGACCGTGCTGGTGTTGGCAGCCAGATCGGTGGCCTTGATCGTGTAGGTGCCATCGGTGACGGAAGCGGTATTGCCGGTGGCCACACCTCCAGAATAGGTGCCGTAAGGATCGGCGCTTCCGCCTGCGATGGCGTCGAGCAGCGTCACCGTGTAGGTGCCACCCGCGTAAGCGACCGTGTACTGCGTGCCTGCGATCAGCGGCGTCGTGCCATCCGCTCCAATCAGACTGATGGTCAGCCCTGCTTCACCGGTGAAGGTGATGACCGGGTTGCCGTGGCCGGTGGTGGTGTCGTTCGTGCCGGTATCGGTCGGCGCGGTGATGTCGATCGGGCCCAGACCTGTCGTGCCCGGCGCCGTGGTGTCGATGACCACTGCCTGAGTGGCGGAGGCGGTGTTGCCGGCGATGTCGGTGCTCGCGGTCAGGCTGTAGGTGCCGTTGGCCAGCGTGGTCGCGGTGTGGTTGTAGCTCCACACCCCGCTGCCGTTCGCGGTGGCGGTGCCCAGCGTGGCGCCGTCGAGCTTGACCGTGACCACTTCGTTCGCCCCGGCCGTGCCGTTGAACACCAGCGTCTGGTCGTTGGTGATGTAGTCGGTGCTGATGTTGCTGTCGTTGGTGATGCCGGTGATCGCCGGGGCCGTGCCGTCGCCGTTTTGTCCGGGCGCGTTGGTGTCGATGGTAATCGCCTGCGTCGCCGTCGCGGTGTTGCCCGCCACGTCGGTGGTGCTCGCGGTCAGGCTGTAGGTGCCGTTGGCCAGCGTGGTCGCGGTGTGGTTGTAGCTCCACACGCCGCTGCCGTTCGCGGTGGCGGTGCCCAGCGTGGCGCCGTCGAGCTTGACCGTGACCACTTCATTCGCCCCGGCCGTGCCGTTGAACACCAGCGTCTGGTCGTTGGTGATGTAGTCGGTGCTGATGTTGCTGTCGGTGGTGATGCCGGTGATCGCCGGGGCGGTGCCGTCGCCGTTTTGTCCGGGCGCGTTGGTGTCGATGGTGACGTTCTGCGTGTCGGCGCTGGAGTTGCCGGCAATGTCGTATGCGGTCGCAACGACCGCGTAGGTGCCGTCGGTCAGCGTCGTGCCCTGCACGTCCAGGCTCCAGGTGTTGCCGCTCGATGTCAGCGCGGCGCTGCTGCCCAGCGTGTAGGTGGTGCCGTTGAAGCTCACGGTCAGCACGTTGGTGTCGGCGGCGTTGAAGCTGCCGTTGATGACCAGCGTGCGGTCATTGGTGATGAAGTCGCTGGCCGATGCGCCCGCACTGTCGCTGGTGATGCTGGTGACGTTGATGTCGGTGGCACCGGTGCCGGTGCTCGGCGCGGTGCCGTCCACGGTGATGTTCTGCGTGTCGGACGCGCTGTTGCCGGCCACGTCGGTGGCCGTCGCAACCGCCGCGTAGGTGCCGTCGGAGAGTGTGGTGCCGGTGACGTCCAGGCTCCAGGTGTTGCCGCTGCTGGTCAGCGCCGGGCTGCTGCCCAGCGTGTAGGTGGTGCCGTTGAAGCTCACGGTCAGCACGTTGGTGTCGGCGGCGTTGAAGCTGCCGTTGATCACCAGCGTGCGGTCGCTGGTGATGAAGTCCGTGGCCGATGCGCCCGCGCTGTCGGTGGTGATGCTAGTGACGTTGATGTCGGTGGCACCGGTGCCGGTGGTCGGCGCCGTGCCGTCGATGGTGACGTTCTGCGTGTCGGCGCTGGAGTTGCCGGCAATGTCGTATGCGGTCGCAACGACCGCGTAGGTGCCGTCGGAGAGCGTGGTGCCGGTGACGTCCAGGCTCCAGGTGTCGCCGCTGCTGGTCAGTTTGGCGTTGGTGGCGCCGCCGCCATTCAGCGTGTAGGTGGTGCCGTTGAAACTCACCGTCAGCACGTTGGTGTCGGCGGCATTGAAGCTGCCGTTGATGATCAGCGTGCGGTCATTGGTGATGAAGTCGCTGGCCGATGCGCCCGCGCTGTCAGTGGTGATGCTAGTGACGTTGACGTCGGTCAGGCCGGTGCCCGTGCTCGGGGCGGTCGTGTCGATGATCACGTTCTGGGTGTCGGAGGCGGCGTTGCCGGCCAGGTCGGTGGCGGTGGCCACTACCGGATAGGTGCCCTCAGCCAGGGTGACGCCGGTGGCGTCCAGGGTCCACACGTTACCCGCAGCGGTGAGCGCTGCGTCTGTGCCCAGCGTGTAGGTGGTCCCGTTCAGGCTCACCGTCAGAATATTCGTGTCGGCGGCGTTGAAGCTGCCGGCGATCGAGAGCGTCTGGTCGTTGGTGCGGAAGTCCGCGGCCACGCCCGAGTCGGTCGTGATCGAGACCACGTTGAGGTCGGTCAGGCCAGCGCCGGTAGCCGGGGCGGCAGTATCGACGGTGTAGCCTTCGGTATCCGTGCCGGTGCCGGTGTTGCCGGCCGCGTCGGTCTTGCTGATGCTCGCATCAATGACCTTGTCGGAATCGGCAACGAGAGCCGACCCGGGAACGCTGATGCTGAAGGCGCCGCTGCTCACGGTGCCGGTATAGGTGCTGCTGTTGATCGTGAGCGTGACCGTGTCGCCATCGGCGGCATCGCCGCCGACGGTACCGGTGACGCTCACGTTGCCGCTGGCTTCTGCCGCATTGATCACGTCATCCGCGGTGATGCTGGCTGCGAGCGTGACAGTAGGCGCCGGGGCGGCAGTGTCGACGGTGAAGGTATTTGAATACCCGCTCTCGTTGCTGGAAGCATCGGTTAGGGTAACTTTATATACCCCATCTGCAAGGATATTAGTGCCAAAGTCAACCGTGTAGGTGCCGGAGGTTTCGCTTACCGAGTAGTTACTCTGGTTCACCAGAGCACCGGCATTGGTATAAACCTTGAGGGTTGCCCCGGTTTCTCCGGTGACTGTGAGCACCTGGGTATTGTCATTGGTGATAAGGTCAGTTGTGTTGGGATCGCCAGCAAGTTCGGTGACATTGGTGACAACCGGGTCTGCAGGCGGAGTGAAATCACCCACCACAACTGCTACGGTAGACGTTGCGGTTGCTGCAGTATTGCCGGCATCATCAACCGTACCGAAGGCGAAAGTTCTACTCCCCACGGCGCTGCTGCCGCCCGCAGTATTCTGGTACTGAATATTCCGAATAACGGCTTGTGCTTCGGCGGCGGTCAGATCGGTGTAGTTATACTTCTGGATGGTGAAAATATTACCGGTATGGGTGATATTTACCCGCACACCGCCGACGGTGATATCGGTCACATCCACGCTGCCGATGTCGCTGCCATTGGCAGCGACGGTGGTGCTACCGAAAATCAGTTTTTCGCTGACGCCATTCTGCAGCCCGCCAACTGTCAGCGTAATGTTGTTGAGCCGATCCGAAGCTTCGACGACGGTGACGGGATCGGCATTGTCGTCCAGGCTCACCGTGGCGCCGTTGGCGCTGGTGACGGAATAGTTGAGGGTTCCGGCGTTGGACGGATCGAGGTCGATGACGGGGACGGTAGTGTCGCTGATGGTCAGTTCGCCGCTGGTGGCATCGGATGTGGCATTGCCTGCCGTATCGGTAACCGTTGCGGTCACGGAATAGACCCCGTTGAAACTACCGCTGACCGCGGGAGACAGTGCGTTAGCGGTCGGAATATTGAGCGTCCAGTTCGTGCCGGAGAGGCTCAGGTTTCCGTCGCCTGCGGTGTAGGTGACGCCGTTGACGGCAATTCTCAGCGTCTCGCCGGCGCCGACGGTTGCGCTGCCGGTGATACTGGGAGTGGTATCGGCAGTGGATTGGCTCGTCACTGTCGGAGCTGTTGGCGCCGTGATATCGATGACGATGGCCTGGGTGGCGGTGGCGCCGCTGACGGCTTGCAAGGAATAGGTGCCGGCTGCCAGCGTGGTGCCCGTGTAGTTATAAGTCCACACACCACTGCTGTTGGCGGTTACGGTGGTGCTGAAACTGCCTGCACCGCTCAGGGTGAGGGCGACGCTGGCATCGGCAGAGGCAGAGCCGGTGAAGATCAGGGTCTGGTCGCTGGTGATGAAATCGCCGAGGACGCCGCTGTCGGTGCTGATGCTGTCGATGGATACGGTGCCGGCCTTGTCGTGGATAGCCGAAGCGGTGTCGCTGTAGCTGTTGCCGGTATCGTCAACATAGGTAGCCGTAGCGGTGATGGTGCCGTTAACCATGCCGCCTAGGTTGAGCGCGGCCAGTTGCCATGTGCCGCCGCTCTGCACGATGGCGGTATCGGTGATCGTGGTGGTGCCGTCGGTCAGGTTGATGACGAGCGAACTACCCACTGGAACATCGGTAGTGGTGCCCTTGATAACCACGCTGTCGTCCTCGGCGGCAATCATCGTGCCGTTGTTGTTGCCCGCCCAGTCGAGGGAGTCGGTGATGGTGATGGCCGGCGTGTTGGCGACGATGGCCACGTTTCCGGTCGCGGTGGCGCTGTTGCCGGCAGCATCGCTGCCCGTTGCAGTTACCGTATTGGTGCTGCCGGAAATATCACTGCGCGTGCCGCTTGATGGCGCCGTGCCGGTATCGACAGACCAGGTGCCGCCTTGCTGCACGACCACGTTGCTGTAGGTGAAAGCGTCTGCGGTGCTGCCGCCAAACGGGTTGATGGTGACGGTGGTGATGAAGCTTCCCGCCGGAAGATCAGTGGTACCGGTGATCAACGGCGACGCGTCGGAAGTTACGCTGTTGGAGGTGATGGCGATGACCGGCGGCGTGACGTCTACATTGAGCGTCTGCGTATCGCTGCCGGTATTACCGGCCGCATCGCTGGCCGTGGCCGAGATGGGTATCGATCCGCTCAAGCCGCTCGTCGGGAAGCTGCCGCTATAGGGTGTGGCCGAGCCGGTATTGACCGACCAGGCATTGCTGCTGATGGTGGCCTTGTACACCAGGTCGGTGGAGCCGCTGTTGTCGGTATCCAGGCTGAGGGTCAGCACGGTGCCGTCTGGCAGCCCTGCGGTGGTGCCGGCGATGACCGGGGTGGAATCGGTGACGCTGGCGTCACCGGTAATATCTACCGTGCCCAGCGTGTCGATGACCAGTTCGCTGCCGGTGATGTCGTCCCTGGTCGTGGCGCTGCGGGTAGCAGTGGCAGTGACACTGTAGGTGCCATCGAAAATACTGGAGGTCGGCGTCAGCGACCAGTTGTTTCCGGTTATGGTCAGGTTGCTGTTGGTCGTCGAATAAGTCACGCTATTGACCACGACAGACAGCGTGTCACCGGAGATATTGGCCCACTTGCCGCTGACGGTGGGCGTGTTGTCGTTGGTCGTCTGGCTGATGACCGTCGGCTTGTCGAGACCGGTGGCCGTCGTGCTGTTGCCGTAGGCGTTGGTCGCGGTGGCGGTGATCTTGGCGTAAGTGTACAAGCCATCTGCAGGCAGGCTGCCGGACGTCGGTGTCGCCGAGCCGACATCGAGGCTCCAGGCGCCGCCCAATTGCACCGTGGCGGAATAGGTAAGGTTGTTGCTGGTGCCGGTATCGTTGTCCGGATCGATGGTGATGACGATGGGTGCACCTGCCGACAGGCTGGTGGTGCCGCTGATCACGGGCGTGGTGTCGCTGGCCAGGTTGTCGACGTCGATGGTCACCGTCGGCGCGGCAGCCGCGCCGGTGGTGTTGAATGGCTGGGTGATGGAGTCGCCGACGTTGTTGCGACCGGTTGCCGTGGCAGTCGCCACACTGCTGGCGACGCTTAGTGCGATATTTCCGCTGCTGCTGCTGGGAGGCGAAACGACCAGGGTATACACCGCGCCGCTGCCAGAGAATATTCCCTTCGTCCCGATGCTACCGCCGAGGGTAACGTCGGTCGCATCGAAGCCGGTGACCGCCTCGCTGAACGTGAAGGTAAAAGTGACGTCGCCTGTGGCGGTGGTGGGTATATTATCGGTGATCACCAGTGTCGGGCTGGGCAGCGAGAGCTGCGGCAAGGCGATGTCCTTGATCGTGACCGTGCCATCGGGGGCTGTGGCGGTGACGGTCAACGGACCGTTTGCAAGGGTCTTGATGTCTACCAGGCTTAGTGTTGTCGACCAGGCGCCACTGCTGGCGTTGACCGCCGTCGGATGGACCGTGGTGGTACCGTCCGTCACAGTAAGTGTGATCAGTGGTGTACCGGTGAGTGTGGTGGTACCGGAAATCGTTACTCCGCTGGCAATTTCGTTGGCGCTGATGATGTTGTCTCCAGCGATCGCGCCGATGCTGATCGAATTGCCGGAGGCATTCGCGAGCACCGCCTGTGTCCATGTTAGGGACTGGACGATGTTGCCAGCGGCATCGGTTGCGGGGCTGGTCGTCGTCACAGTCACTACCGCACTGCTGGGGTTGCCGGTGAAAGTCGGCGTGACCGACCAGTCCCCGTTGGCGGCCGTGGTGACGCTGTATCCCGTGGGGTTGGCGGTGTCTACGGTGACCGTGAGGGCGGTGCTGGCGAGTTCGCTACCCCCGGTCATCGTAGGTGCGGCTTTCTTTATCTGGTCCGCAGTCGTGCTGAATATTTTTGGTGCTAGCTTGTCATGCGTCACCGCAGAATCCGTTGCGCTGATCGAAGTCCCCGAGAGGGTGGCGGTAACCGTCAGCAAACCACTGTCCAGATCAGAAATATCCAGGATGCCTGCGCCGGCATCATCCACGATGGTCTTTGTCCATCTGCCGCTACTGACCGCAATACCCGTATATTCAAGCGTATGCCCGTTCGCGTCGGTGATGGTCAGATCGACCGTGCTGGCGCCGCTGGCCGCCCCTGTGATGGTCACCGAGTTGTCTTCGGTCATGTTCAGGTAGAGCTTGCCGGTCGTGGTTGTGTTGTCGACGATGCCGTAGCCATCGGTCGTAGCGCCGCTGAAGATTCCGTGGTCGGAGCCATCCTTGCCGGCCGCGTCTATGGTGATGGTGGGCGTGGTGACGGTCAGCACCTGCGTGTCGGCCACCGCGTCCGTGGCATCGGTCGCGCGGATGCCGGTGGCGTCGACGAATCCGCCGCCCGGCACCGTCCCGGAAATCGGCGTGGCGCTGCCGGTATCGAGAGACCATGCACCGTCGCCGGTGGTGACCGAATAAGTCACGGCATCGGAAAGGTTGCCGTCGTTGTTGGGGTCTAACCGCACAATGACATAGCCGCCCGCGTTCGACGATGTGCCGGTGATCACGGGTGTGGTGTCGGTGCCGCTGGCCGTGGCGCCGCCGGTAATGTCGATGGCCACGACCGGCGTGCTGGTGATGGTCAGTTCGTTGGTGGTCGTATCCAGCACCGCGCCGGAGCGGGTCACGGTAGCGGTGACGTCATAGGTCTGAACCGATAGAGCAGCAGTGGGCGTGATGCTCCAGGTATTGCCGCTGACGATCAGCGCCGGGGTGCTGCCGGTGGAATAGGTGACGCTGTTGATCGTCACGGTGAGCGTGTCGCCGGAAATATTGGTCCAGGTTCCGGTTACCGTTGGTGTGGTGTCGTTGGTGCTCAGGCTTGTGACGGTCGGGTGGTTCTGCGCGGTGGCTGTGGCGGAATTTCCGCCGGCATCGGTGGCGGTCGCGGTGACCTTGCTGTAGCTGATGAGACCGCCGTTGGGCAGGGTACCGGATGTCGGCGTCGCCGTTGCCGTATTCAACGTCCATGCACCGCCGGAGCCGACTATCACCTGATAAACGATATTATTGCTAGTGCCGCTGTTGTTGTCGGGATCAATCGTGACGGTGATCGACGAGCCAACCGGAAGATTGGTCGTGCCGGTGAACGTCGGGGTGCCGGAAAGAGCCGATGCCTGCTGGTCGATGGTAATCGCCGGCGCGGCCTTGTCGTGTATGGCGCTGGCGGTGTCGGTCGGATCGGTGGTGCTGGCGTTGCCGTCGTTGTAGGTGGCGGTGACAGTGAGGGTGCCGTCGTTCAGTCCGGAAAGATCCAGGCCCGTCACCGACCAGGCATTGCTGCTGACCGTGCCGCTCCCGGTGACGGCGGTATGCACGCCATCGCTGACCGAAAGGCTGATGGTGGTAGCGTTCGCAAGGTTGATACTCGTGCCGTTGATGGTAACGCTGTTGTCTTCCGCGTCATTTATGATGCCATCGCCGCTGATCGGTTCGGCAATCGTCACCGTCGGGCCGGCCGACACCGGGTTGCTGGCCGACATCGGCCCGGCAAATGCACCGAGAGAGGCGAAGGTGGCATTTTTGTCGTAACTGGCGCCAACACCGTTCAGGTCGCCGTTGATCGGGCCAGGCTGGGTCTGGGTGAAGTTGACATAACTCACCATCGTGTCTTTGGTATAACCCTGGATGCCGGTGGCACCGCGAGGCCCGTAGGCGCCGTTGCGATCCACGCTGGAGGGTTTCGCCAACACGGTGGCGATGTCGGCGATGGGAACACGCCAACTGACAAAGACATCGGTTTTTCCGTCGCCGGTCAGATCGCTGGCACTGCCACCCAAGGTCGATGGTGACCAGTTTGGGTCAGTCGTGTCAGACACTGCCACCACGGAGTAGTTGCTGGAACTGAACGGGTACACACCGTTATTTGCCAGCCAGCCGGCAGGCAGTGGTGAAGTGGAGGTGGTATTGGGCGAGATGTTGGCGCCCGTACCCGGATCGAGCAGTTTGACCGCCTGGGCATTGTTGCGGCCATCCACGGAAAAGAACAGGTCGACACGGCCATCGCCATTGGCGTCCATCCCCACAATGGCGACGCCGCCGAAGTAGGTAGAACTGGTGGGGTTGTCGATACGCATGCGGAACACCAGGCTATCGTCCGCAGCGCTGGCGGTGCCGTTATCATCGAAAGCGGTATAGAGCGAGCCATGGGTCGCATCGCCGATGATATCGGTATCCGCCGCGCCGGCCTGGCTGTCGCCGTCCGGATCCTTGTTGACGCCATACATGATGGCCGTCCAGTCGGTATTGCCGGACAGATCGACCGTGGATAGCAGGCCTTGATAAGCCTGAACACCTTGTGTATTGAGGAACGGATTAGTCTCAATGCTGCCCGTGGCGTATTCCAGTGCCCAGTTGCCACCGAGGGCGGAGGCACCGGTGGTATCGGTCGAGGCCGCAACGTCGGCGCCGGTGAGGCTGCTCAATCTGCTGATAAAGTCGATACCGGTCGATCCTTGCGCAATATCGCAGCCATACAGCAGGATGTCACCTTGGGGAGTGAGCGATGCGCCGATGGTCGCCATCTGACTACTCAGATTGGTCAGGTTGCTGCCGGAGAGAATGCTGTTGCCGATTTCGGCCATCCCTGGCGCACCGTGGCCGAACAGGTAAATGGCGGAAATATCGCGCTGTCCATGAAGCGTCGTCAGCACCCGGTCGATGCCGTTTTCATTCGGTTGCACCAGTACGATCTCGATGCCCGGGCGAATGCCGTCGGCCAATGTTTGCCAGTTGGCGAGCCTGGAATCGATGAAGGCGATTTCCTTGATTGACGGAGCACCCGCTTCGGTGGCGGATGGCTCAGGGCTTGCGAGAGAATCCGGGCTGTCCAATACGGCGGTATTGTGGAACGGATCATGCTGGATTGCGTCGGCGGCTGTCGCCACCGCCGCGCCGTCAAACATGAGACGCTGCTCCAGTGCGAGAGGAGATGGCCCGCGACGCTTCAGGCGGCGAGCCGGTTTTTTGTTGAATGAGTCGGAGCCTGGTGTCGGGTAGCAGGATGTCATGATTTGCCTCCGGAGTCTGCGTCGGTTACTTGTGGTTTTCGGGCGGGGCGAGCGTTACGCGTCCGCTCATGCCGGCAATCAGTTCAGGAAATTTGCCATCGATCACGGCGGAAAGCTTGACAGATTGGCTGACAGGATCGACCCGGGCGCCGATGCGCTGAATCCTGGCAGGATAACTTCTGCCGGTTTCATCAATCTTGACCTGGAAGTTATAACCGGGCCTGAGCCAGGCCAACCACCCGGATGGGACGATGAATTCCAGTTCCAGCATCGAATCGTCCAAAACTTCCAGCAGTGCCTGCCCGGGCTGGACATATTGCTGTTCGCGCACCTTCTGTTCGGCTATGCGTCCAGGAAAGGGAGCAGCGATGACACACTTGGCGATGATGGCCTCATTGAAAGCGACTTCTGCCTGAGCCTTGGTAACCTCTGCTTCAGAAATTTGCAGTTCGACCTTGCCGACGGAATTCATTTCGTTGAGGCGTTTATTGGCATTCCATGTCTGCTCGGTGGCGTAAAGTGCGGCCCTAGCCTTGCTAAGCTGCGCCTGCTGAAGCGAACAATCCAGGGTGACCAGGCTTTCCCCGCTCCGGAACTTGCCGCCTTCCCGAACCGGCAGGCGCTTCACCTTGGCTCCGATTTCGGCTGCCAGCGTAGTGTATTGGCGTGGCATAAGCTGGGCACGGATTTCCCGGTTTTCCAGCGCCAGGTTGGACGAAATGGTTGAGGCGGGTATTGAAGGGTGCGCGGGGGGCTGCGTTTTCGATGGCTCGGCGGCGCCTGCGGAACACGCCAGCACTGACAGGAACTGAGCGAGCAGCACCGCCCGCTGCCAGCGGCGAATACTGGTTACCGTCTCTGCTGTTATACGGCGATCAGTCCCGTTCACGGGCGTTGCTCTTGCTTGTCGCGCCGGGAGCGGGTTTTTCATCATTCAGCGCACGCGGCTTGTTTTCTTCCCATTTCTGCAAGGAAGCGCCAACCTCCTGGGTAAGCTGGGCAAGCGGCATGCCCTGGCTACCTTCGATCACCGGCTCCATGCCCAGGGTTGCCTGTAATTTGCTGGCTGCGGCATACACCTGAGCCATGGCCTGGTAACGGCGTAGTTGGCTCAGGATGGCGCTGGTCTGGTTAGCGATGCGGTCCAGCTTGCTCTGGGTCTGCGCTTCCTCCCGTTTGGCTATATGCACAGCGATGTCGGCGTCCACTTTCCAGATGGCATCCGCGCGTTCGAACTGGTGTACCGAGTTGCCTAACTGTTGGCGAGCAAGATGCACCTGGGTGAGAACTTTCATCAGAGTTGCCATACGTTGCTGGTCGGCCAAGGCCACGCCGGCATCGGCCAGGCGCATCTGGGCGGGGCCGGCAAGCAGGCCAAGCAGGTTCAAGGATATCTGCACACCCGTTTCGTTCCAGCGCTGGTTGATGAGATAGCTGTCATCGCTTTTTTTCACCCCATAGTTGAACGAAATGCCTGGAAACATGCGCAACATGACGCGTCGCGCCTCCTTGCTGGCAAGGCGCGCATTGTAGTGGGACTCACGGAGATCGGCGTTCTGGGCGATGGCCAGTTCTTCCAGTTGTTCCACCGGCGTGTCCAGCCATTTGTTGCCGTAGCCGCCGCTCGGTTCGGCGATGGCTACTTCCTGGGACAGCGGCAGATTGACGAGTGAGGACAACTCGATTTTCGCCGTGGAAAGCTCCTGATCAACCGCTTCCAGCAAGCGCAGATTCTCCAGCAACTGGCGCTGGTAGCGCAGGGCGTCGAGCGGGTTGCGCAGGCGTTCGGCTTCGGCCTTGCGCGAATCCGACAGCGCGTCATCGGCGGCCAGGATGGCGGCGCGCACGTCAGCTTTCAGCTTCTGGGCGCTTGCTGCCCGCCAGAATGCGATACGGACATCTTGTATCACTGTGTGGACCGCTTTGCGGCGGCGTTCCTGTGCGATCAGGGCACGGTCGGCATTTTGCTTGGCGGCGTAGTAGCTCTGGCCAAAGTCCAGCAGGCTCCAGGTGAAGCTGAGATCGCTGCTGTTGACTGCCCGGTCGCTAGAGATATAGGGGTTGGCTAGAGACGGCGCTCCCGTGACGGAATCCTTGCTGCGGGTAATCAAATCATTATTGCGTTCGTGATATCCAGCCGACGCGACCAACTTGGGCAGCATGTCGTAGCCACCCACATCCAACTGTCCTGCAGCCAGTGCTTCTTCCATCGAGCGGACGCGGCCTTCGAGGTTGTACTTGATAGCTCTGGCAATCGCTTCTTCGAGCGTGAGCGATCCTTTGAGCGGCTCGACTTCCTTCCGTATCTGCAACTGGTCGGCGGCGCTGGCGGAAACCACTTCCCGTGTCGTCAGCAGTTCGGGCTGGACAGAAGCGCAACCGCCGAGTATGAGCGCGGCCGCGAGAAGCGGAGCCAGGGAATGGAGGTTCAAGGCAGGGTAACGTGAAAAGGGCAAATGCTCATCACGTGAGAGATTACGCATAACAGTTCCTTGGTTACTGGGCTTCCCCGATGTATGACTGTTGAAGCATTTGCGGACTTGCAAATCATAAATTACGAAACATAGTTTGGAGCCTGCCCGCATCCTCGGGCGGATGAGCCGCAGGCGTTAACCAATGACTTGGTCGTCGTTTTTTGACGGCCTAGTCAGATGGCTATGCAAGGCTATCCGCCGAATGAAAATCATACGGCGGAAGGCGCTGCGCTTTTCCGCCCTACAGGTTTTGAACATGTTCCGTTAATTCCGTGGCGCATCACTAGAGAGGCTAATCATTTATAACTTATGATTCACTGTTTCTAATTATGCAGCTATCTATCGCTTTGGGTCAACAATGCGAATTGCCTCATCAGAAATCTGAGCAAAACCCATTCGTTGCCTCACATAAAAAATCTGAGCGGGAGGCAAAATGAGATTAACGATGAGCGACAGGAAAACGATAATCAAGGCGTGGGTCAGCCAATACCGGAAGGCGGCGATTGAAAGCCGAATACGCCGTACTGAATCCGGCGCAACTAAAACGAGAGATCGCCCGACTGCAAAAAAAATTGTTCAAAACTGCGGCAAACCGACGGCGCTCCAGAATATCAACTACAATTCATAAACAGACTAACCATGAAAATCGCGCAATTTGACTCAGCTTTTTACGTGAGGCAACACGCGGCAAGGCTGCCGGACAATTTTCCCCCTATCAAGAGTTGTCATTTCGCGCACCGTAGAAACTAACCTTTCCCGAACTTCATCACCCCGCCCACGCAGTCCACCTTGATGGTGTCCTTCGCGGCGAAGCGGCCTTCCAGTATCTGCTTGGCCAGCGGGTT
>Ga0156020_1103_pt1 | contig 18380 bp, 16 predicted proteins | sample RifCSPlowO2_02_FD_107674 | JGI IMG/M metagenome (GOLD analysis project Ga0156020, IMG submission 107674) | Gallionellales bacterium RIFCSPLOWO2_02_FULL_59_110 | reverse complement strand
TCTTGAATAAATGCTCCGGGGTGCGGCGGATTGTGCATAGCCATTAGTGATAATCCTCGTAATCTAAAACAAATGCGTTGCCGTTCTCAAACTCGAACGTGACGCGCCAATTGCCATTTACCCATATTGACCAACGCCCACGATCACTTCCCTTTAGCGGATGTAGCCGAAACCCGATGCTGCTGGCTACCGACATCGATAGCGACGTGAAGTTGTGTTTGCATGTGAACCTCTCTTTGGGCAATGCGGCAAGACAAAACCGTCTGTGCGCCTCGCCTACTCAAGAGCCACGTTTGCTGGCATCATCCCGTCAGGCGTTGCAGACGATGCGGATGACGGGGCGGCATTTCGGAGTGAGCCGATTTTCGCAAACCGGGCTGGTACCTTGAGCCACACCCCCGTCAGCGTTTATCGTACTCGCCTAAACCGATTCCTGCATCTCGCAAATTCGGAGAGTAGGTACATTTCATCGTAGCGGGTTTTCAGCGCTGCAGCAACGTCAAAAACAGATGAAGGATATTTTGGCGAGGGCATGTCGGCAATTTTAGGTTTGCCGGTAACTCGGCCTCTTCGCAGAAATCTCTTCATCAAAAAATTCGCGGAACGTGATGACATTGGTCTTGCCGCTGTAGCAAGTCTCCTTCGATTTTTTCAATGACTCGGGAACGACCAAATGGATGCCCTGATCGCTCATGTCATCAATCGCGGTCGCAGAGACACGGTCATCGACAGTTGCCAGAAACAGCGCGCAATTGAATTTCTCCATCGCTACCTGTTTCCAGCGTTCGCGAAGCGTGGTTTTTGCCGAGAGCACCATCGCATCCTCGAACGTTCGTTTCTTGGCTTTCAGCACTACCAGACTGGGCAGCACGAAATCCGGGCGGCGACCTCCTGTTACGGCTTGTTCTTCAAAAGCAATTCGGCCATCGCGGAGCAACCTTGCGATGTGCTGCTCAAACGAGCGTCCAGCGCGTGATTTACGGTGCTGGCTGGCGCTCAGGAAAGTTGCGTCCAAGTCGGGGAAGCCGCGCACGACGGAAGAAACAATATCTGTTCCGCCGCTGGTGATGATTCGGATTACCTCAGCAGCGCGGTAGCGCCGCTCCGCACGTTTATAAAGCGAATACTCGATGTCCCGACTAATCTTCATGATGGCATCGCCAGGGTTTGGCATTTCGTATGGGCTCAAGTCACCGAGCTGTTGTTGTTGTAGAAAAACACGTTGAGCTTCTGCCGCCAATATTTCCGGTGCTGGCATCTTTGAAACAGTAGCTATGAAGGCTGCCAAAGATCCTTTTTTGAGTGCCACACTCAACTCATCTACCAGTTGTTCGGTTTCATCTTTTTGGATTTGTAGTGCTTCAGCCGGATCAAAGAGCCCGTAGTGGAAGTCGGCAGTCAGATCAAACATCGCCTCCAGCAGTTCCACCTCTTCAGAAGCTGAGTCAACAATCATGAACCAGTGTTGAATGTCATCGACTGGTTCGCGCAGAATGCCGCCTATCATCAATGATGCAGGTGTAAGCCCGGCAAACTCACCTTTTGGCACACCCGTAAAATGCATCTCCGGGCCCTTGTTTGAGTAATGCTTTAAATTCGATGTCTTGATTTCACCTGTTGCTGGCCAAATGTTTTTAAGCTGCGATTCGAAAATATGGGGTTTGTTCGGATTGATGTTTTTGAGTTGTGGAAAGAAACTAGACTCCCGAATAGCGTGTGGGATATACACGCCGTTTTGATGTCCATTCTCGCTGCCATCAGCCCAGCCGCAATCATTTCTAGAAAGTTTTTTAATCAGCAACTGGCGGCTTTTACCTACCCATTCTTGAATATCACTCCACTGATTGGCAATTGTCATCTAATGTCCTCGGTGATTTCCGGAAAAGCAAACCATCATGCATCAAGCGGATTGCCGAAAGCCTTCATGAAAATCGGATATGCGGCTTCAATCACTTTTTCGTGCCCCAATTTTTCATCAAGCTCGTTTAGCACGAAGCGCAATTCGCTTGCCTCGTCAGTTGAAAACATCCTCTCGCCGCTTGAGATACGAATAATGTCATCAGGATCATCCTCGGGATGAAAAAGAAGTTTGCCGCATTGCATCTCCGAGAACCACAACAAAGCACCATCAAAAGTTGCGTCTTGAAGTTTTGGGATACGTGATTGGGTGTGCATGATTTCTCCTTTAACGGGTTGCGTAACGAAGGGGGGCTTCAGTTTCCAGGATACCAGGTTCCAGCATTGGTTGCATCAACTTTGCTACATGAGCCATAACATCAACAACAACAGAATTTCCAAACTGTTTGTAAGCGCGCGTATCCGACACCGGAATCCTGAACGTGTCTGGATAGCCCATCAGCCGCGCGCATTCCCTCGGCGTGAGTCGGCGCGGGTTTTTGCGCGAGCCCTGATACACGAGAATTTCCGAGCCGTCTTTGTAGTAGCGCGCCGATAAAGTGCGCGTCACGTCTCCGGGTTTGACCAAACCGAAGCCGAAGCCGTTGCCCTTGAGGCGGTGTTTCTCGGCGTAGTTTTGCAGGTAGCGCCAGAGGTTGTCGGTGAGAGTGTATTTGTCTTGCACTTTCTTTTTCTTGTGGTCGAAGTATTTTCCCTCATCCCAAGTCAAAACAGGTTCACTGCCGTCGGTGCGGTGCAGGATGTCCTTGAGTGTATGTGTGCCCTTCTGCGGCAGCGGCAGCGCGTCGAAATCGAATGCGGTCGGTTCGCGGAAGCCGACGATGAGAATGCGCTCGCGGTGTTGCGGGACGAAGTGCGCGCCGTCGATGACGCGATAGTGGATGTGGTAGCCCAGCACTTCGGTCAGCGTGCGGCGGATAACATCGAAGGTGCGGCCTTTGTCGTGCGAGACGAGGTTCTTGACGTTCTCCAGCAGGAAGGCGCGCGGGCGTTTTTCTTCGATGATACGCGCCACGTCGAAGAACAGCGTGCCTTGTGTTTCGCAGGCGAAGCCGTGCTTCTTGCCCAGCGCATTTTTCTTGGACACACCGGCAATCGAAAAAGGCTGGCAGGGGAATCCCGCCAGTAACACATCGTGGTCGGGAATGTCTGCGGCCTGCACTTGGGTGATGTCTCCGGCGATGGGATGTCTGTCGCGGAAATTTTCGGCGTAGGTTTTTTGCGCGTAACTGTCCCATTCGCTGGTGTACACACAACGGCCACCGACTTGTTCGAATGCCCTGCGCAGCCCGCCGATGCCCGCGAACAGGTCGATGAAATCGAAAGCGCCTGCGGGGCTTTCTTCCCCGAACGGCAGCAGTTGCTGCAAAGCGTGCGCGAGATAGGCGGGCGGGTTGGTTTGCCGCGCTTCCCAGCGGCTGATAGTGCGGACACCCACGCCCAAATGTTTGGCGATAGCGGCTTGAGTGTGATGTTTGCGGGCTTCAGTGAGATAGGCCAGCGCGGCATCTTGGTCGCTGACTAGGGTTAGGGCGGCATTCATGGCGATTTGTTGACCGAAAAGTCTCAGGGAATTTTTGCGGACAGTATGGCATTTTTTATTCCCAGTCAAGTTGCCTGCGCAGATGTGCGGCTCATGTGCTACGCAGTGGATTTTGCCTTGATAACAAAAAGTACCGGGGTCGATTTCTTTCTCCCCGCCGCGAATTCTCGGCGGAAAAATAACATCGCTAAAAGGCCGTGCTCGAATTGTTTTAGGCTGCGCGCCGCCCAAGCCCCTCGGCCACCAGTGCCCGCACCAGCGTATTCAGGCTGACACCCTCTGCCTTGGCGCGCTCCGACAGTTTGGCGTGAACGGATTTGGGCTGGCGCGTGACGAATTTTCCGGACACTTCCGGCACGGTATCCGGGCGATAGAACGGCGGCGGGATTTCCTTGCCGGAATCTTTGCGCGCGGCTACCCATGCCTTGAACGCATCCCTGCCGTTGGCGACGGCTTCGGCTTCGGTTTCTCCGTCAGACATGCATCCGGGAAGGTCGGCTTTAGTCTCTTACCGGTCAAATGATGTCAAAACATGACAAGAATTTTGCATTTACCTGGCATTTGCAAGGGTTTGAACGGAGGTGAGCCTTGCGGGGTTTGTAGCCCGGATGCAACGATAGCGGAATCCGGGGGGCATCATTCCGTCCCCGGATTTCACTGCGTTTCATCCGGGCTACCCGTTTGGTTCCGGCTCGTCCGGCTTAGGAAGGGCATGATTTTCGGGGGTAGTGCTAAAATGCGCCACCCTGAATTCCGGTAAATGGCATGACGTATTACGCTCCGCTGGTTAGCGCGCTGGTGACGCTGGTGTTGACGTTCGTTTTGATGACGGGCAAAACCGGCCTTATCGTGCGCGACATCCCCAACGAGCGTTCGCTGCATAGCGCGCCGATCCCGCGCGTCGGCGGCATCGCGCTGATGGCGGGCACACTGTCCGGCTGGGCGTTGCTGATGCCGTTTCTGGCGTGGTGGGTATTATTGCCCGCGGCGGGCCTGTTCGCGCTGTCGCTGCTGGACGACATGCGCAGCCTTTCCCCGCAGTACCGGCTGGCCGGGCATTTTTTTGCCGCGCTGGTTGCGCTGTTGGGCGCGGGTGTACCGCTGCCGTGGTTCGTACCGTTGTTGCTGTATATCGTGTGGATGACCAATTTGTACAATTTCATGGACGGCTCGGACGGGCTGGCGGGCGGCATGGCATGGTTCGGCTTCGGCGGTTACGGAATCGGCGCATGGCTGGGCGGCGACATGATGTTTGCGTTGTTGAATTTTTCGGTCGCGGCGGCGGCGCTGGGCTTCCTGGTCTTCAATTTTCATCCGGCCAAAGTGTTCATGGGTGATGCCGGTTCGATCCCGCTGGGTTTCCTCGCCGCCATGTTCGGCGTGTCGGGCTGGCAGGCCGGGTACTGGCCGTTCTGGTTTCCGCTGCTGGTGTTTTCGCCGTTCGCGGCGGACGCGACCGTGACGCTGTTCAAGCGCATGCGGCGCGGCGAAAAACTTTCCCAGGCGCACCGCAGCCATTATTACCAGCATCTGGTGCAGATGGGCTGGGGGCACCGCAACACCGCGTTTGCCGAATATGCGCTGATGCTACTGGCGGGCCTGTCGGCCCTGTGGGGGATCGGCCTGGCGCATACGGGCCAGGTTTACCTGCTGCTCGGCTGGGCTGCGCTTTATCTTGTGCTGATGGCGTCAGTTGACAAACGCTGGCGGGAATATCGATCCGCGGAAAAAAGGGGCGCCGATGCTTAAGCACAACATGCGCGCCACGCTGGCGGTATTGCACGATGCGGTCGCGGCGGCTCTGGCGTGGAGCCTCGCCTATCTGCTGCGCTTCAACTTCGACCTCCCCGACGAATTCGCCGCCGAGTTGCGCCACACCCTGCTCTGGGTGGTGCCGCTGCAAATGCTGATCTTCTGGCGCTTCGGCCTATACCGCGGCATCTGGCGCTACGCCAGCACCGCCGATTTGCGCCGCATCGTGCTGGCGGTGCTGCTTTCGGCAGCCGCAATTCCGCTGCTGTTCTGGATGCTGCGCCTCGGGCTGGTGATCCCGCGCTCGGTGCTGGTCATCAATCCGCTGCTGCTGATTTTGCTGATGGGCGGCAGCCGCTTCGTCTATCGCCTGTGGAAGGAACGCGGCCTGTACGGCGGCATCAAATTGAGCGGCGAACCGGTGCTGGTGCTCGGCGCGGGCGATGCGGCGGCGAGCCTGTCCAGGGAGCTGTCCCGGAGCAACGACTGGCGGCTGGTCGGATTCCTCGACGACAATACCGGACGCCACGGTCGCACGCTGAACGGAATCCGTGTGCTGGGCGGGCTGGACAGCCTGCCGGAATGGGCCGAGCGGCTCGGCGTAGCGCAGGCCATCATCGCCATGCCTTCCAGCTCGCACCAGCAGCGCAAGCGCGCGATCCAGTTGTGCAACGCCGCCAAGGTCAAGGCGCTCACGGTGCCGTCGTTCGACGACCTGATGAGCGGCAAAGTGGCGGTGTCGCAACTGCGCGCCATCGAACTCGACGACCTGCTCGGGCGCGACCCTGTGCAACTGGACGATGCCGGGCTGCATGGCCTGCTGACGGGAAAAACGGTCATGGTGACCGGCGCGGGCGGCTCGATCGGCTCCGAACTGTGCCGCCAGATCGCGCGCTTCGACCCCGCCAAACTGGTGCTGTTCGATCAGGGCGAATTCGCGCTGTACACCATCGAGCAGGAATTGGAGCAGAGTTTTCCCGCCCTGGATTTTGCCTGCCTGGTGGGTGACGTGCGCGATGCGGCGCGGGTAGATGAGGCCATGCGCGAGCATAAACCGGGCGTGCTGTTCCATGCCGCCGCCTACAAGCATGTGCCGCTGATGGAACAACACAATGCCTGGCAGGCGGTGCGCAACAACGTGCTGGGCACCTGGACGGTGGCGCGCGCGGCGCAGCAGCACGGGGTCGGCAAGTTCGTGATGATCTCCACCGACAAGGCGGTCAACCCGACCAACGTGATGGGCGCATCCAAGCGGCTCGCGGAAATGGTGTGCCAGGCATTGCAACCTTCCGGCCACACGCGCTTCGTGATGGTGCGCTTCGGCAACGTGTTGGGCAGTACCGGCAGCGTGATCCCGAAATTTCGCGAACAGATCGCGCGCGGCGGGCCGCTCACCGTCACCCATCCCGAAATCACGCGCTATTTCATGTCCATTCCAGAGGCGGCGCAACTGGTGTTGCAGGCCGGGCTGATGGGCAAGGGCGGCGAAATCTTCGTTCTCGACATGGGCGAGCCGGTGAAGATCGCCGAACTGGCAAAAGACCTGATCCGCCTGTCCGGCTTTACCGAAGAGGAAATCAAAATCGAATTCACCGGCCTGCGCCCCGGCGAAAAACTCTACGAGGAATTGCTGGCGGACAGCGAACACACCCTGCCCACCCCGCATCCCAAGCTGCGCATCGCGCAGGCGCGCCAGGCCGACGCGGCCTGGCTGGAAATGCTGCTGGGGTGGGCTTCTTCCCCAACCATGCCCGACGAGCAGGTGCGCGCCGCGTTGCGGGAATGGGTGCCGGAATACCAGCCAAGCGTACCGGGCAAATCGTTGTGAAGTTGAGCGCCGCCCCCGCCCTGCAACGTTTCACCCTCAAGCCGCTGCGCGTGGGCACGCTGCTGCTGGGCTTCAGCGTGCCGATTTCCGTGGCGCTGGATAACCTGCTGCTGGCGCTCGTGTTGCTGGGCGCGGCGTTCAACGCGCGCGCGATCTGGCGCATTGCCGCGCAGCATCCGGTGGCGCGCGCCGCCTGGCTGCTTTTTCTGTGGCTGTCCCTTGCGATGTTTTACGGTGCGACGCCGTTGCGCGAAGCGGCCGGAGCGCTCGGAAAATATATCGACCTGGCCTTCATTCCGCTGTTCATGCTGGTGCTGCCGGACGAGGCCGCGCGGCGCAAGGCGCAGTATGCCTTTCTCGCCGCGATGGGGTTGACCCTGCTGCTGTCCTTCCTGGTGGGCCTGAATCTGTTGCCGGTGCAGCATTGGATGGACAAGCTCGCCTCATCGCACGATGCGGCCATTTTCCATAGCCGCATCACGCAGAACAACATGATGGCCTTTGCGGTGTTTCTCGCGCTGCTGAATTTGCGCGCAGCCGTCTCGCGGGGCGCGCGAGCGGCCTGGTTTCTGTTCGCGTTGCTGGGGACGATCAACGTGCTGTTCATGGTGCAGGGGCGGACCGGCTACGTGATCCTGCTGGTTTTGCTGGGCTGGTTTGCCTGGACGGGCCTAGCGCGCCATATGCGCAAGCTCGGCAAAACATGGGGCTGGCGGCAGGGCGCGGGCCTGGTGCTGGTATTGGCAGGCCTGGCGGCGGTGGCCTATCAGGTTTCGCCGCGCCTGAATGACCGGGTAGGCCTGGTGGCCTCGGAATTCCGCGAGTGGCAGCCGAATCGCGGCAAGGAAACCTCGACCGGGCAACGGCTGGATTTTTATTACAACACGCTGCAAATCGTGCGGCAACAACCCGTGTTCGGCGTGGGCACCGGCGGATTCCCCGCCGCCTTTGCGCGGCAGACGCAAGGCACGGATGTGAAGCAGACGCGCAACCCGCACAACGAATATCTGATGATCGCGGCGCAAAGCGGCGCGATCGGCCTGGCTTTGCTGTTGTTTCTTTTCTACACGCAATGGCGTTGTGCACCGTTGCTGCGCACGCCGTTCGAGCAGGATGCCGCGCGCGGTCTGGTGCTGGCTTATATGGCGAACAGCCTGTTCAACTCGCCGCTGCTGGATCATGCCGACGGCCTGTTTTTCGCGTTCATGACGGCGGTGCTGTTCGCCAATCTCAAGCCAGCTCCTGTTTCTGCCGAAGGGGTGCCCGGACGTGGCTGACAGAACCGCCGGTGAAACCGCCAAACTCTCCGTCATCCTCATCGCCAAAAACGAGGCGGCGAACCTCCGCGCCTGCCTCGAAGCGGTGGCCTGGGCGGATGAAATCGTCGTGGTGGACTCCGGCAGCACGGACGGCACGTTGGACATTGCGCGCGAATTTACCGGCAAGGTGTACGTCCATGCCGAATGGCCGGGTTTCGGCAAACAGAAGAACCGCGCGCTGGATTACGCGAGCGGCGACTGGGTGCTGTCGCTGGACGCCGACGAGCGGGTGACGCCGGAGTTGCGCGCCGAGATAGAGGCGGTGCTGGCCAGTCCGCAGGCATCCGGCTACGAAATTCCGCGCCTGTCGAGTTTTTGCGGGCGCTTCATGCGCCATTCCGGCTGGTATCCGGATTACGTGTTGCGCCTGTTCCGGCGCGGCAGCGGGCGTTTCGACGACGCGCCGGTACATGAAGCGGTGCGGCTGGAAGGGAAGGCCGCGCGGCTGAAAACGCCGCTGCTGCATTACAGCTACCGCGATTTCGACGATGTGCTGGACAAGCTGAACCGCTACTCCAGCGCCGCTGCCGCCGTGCAGGAACAGCGCGGCAAACGCGGCGGGCTGGCAACCGCCGTCGGGCACGGCCTGTGGAGTTTCATCCGCACCTATTTCCTGCGCGCCGGATTCCTCGATGGCCGCGAAGGTTTCATGCTGGCTGTGCTCAATGCCGAGCACAGCTATTACCGCTACCTCAAGCTGATGCTGCTGCACGACCGGAGCGGCGCAAAGCGATGAAGCTGATCCAGGTGGTGCGCCGCTACGGGCCGGTCGGCGGCATGGAGCGTTATGTGTGGGAACTGACGCGCGAACTGCGCGACCTCGGCCACGAAGTGCTGGTGCTGTGCGAAGTGTGCCTGGCCGACAGGCCGCACGGCATCGTCGTACACGAACTGGGCGCGGTCGCCCCGCGCCCGCGCTGGCTGGCGCTGCTGCGCTTCGGCAGGCGCGTGGCGCGCTGGCTGGAACAAAACCCGCACCCGGATTGGCTGATCCACAGCCACGAGCGCCTGAGCAGCCATCACATCACCACCTTCCACGGCCCGCCGTTTGCCACCGTGCGCGACAGGCCCTGGTGGCGCAAAGTTTCGCTGCGCGTGGCGATGCAGTTTTATCTGGAGCGGCGCGAGCTGACCGTGGCGCGGCGCACCGTGCCCAACTCGCCGCTCATCGCCGAGAGCCTGGCGCATTATTATCCTGAACTGGCGCACAAGCTCACCGCGCCGGTCGTACCGGGAGTTGCCGCCATGCCGTTGCGCGAGGCGCGCAGCGTCCCCGCCGACGGCGGCGTCATCGGCTTCGTCGGCAAGGAATGGCAGCGCAAGGGTTTGCCGTTCGCGGTCGAAATTGCCGCGCGCCTGCGCCGCACCCGCCCCAAGCTGCAATTATGGGTGGCGGGCCCGGAAGAAAACGAGGTGCGGCATCTGTTTGCGGGCTGGCAGGGGGGCTATCGTCTGCTCGGCTGGAGCAGGCAGGCGCCTTTCGCCGAATTCGACGTGCTGCTGCACCCCGCCAGAGCCGAGCCTTACGGCATGGTCATCAGCGAGGCGATGGCGGCGCGCGTGCCGGTGGTGATCTCCGATGTGTGCGGCGCGGCGGCGCAGGTAGCGGCGGATGCGGGGACGGTGCTGCCGCTCGATGCCGCACCCGCAATCTGGGCCGATGCAGTCGAGCAGCAATTGCGCCGCAGCATGCCGCCGCCCGGCTTCGCGCGGGGATGGCGCGAGGTCGCGCAGGATTACGAAAAAATTTATCTTCACCACCTTGCGGAAAAGCAAACATGAACCTGCGCTTCATCCATCGCAACCTCAAGGCGCGGTTCCGCGACCAGCGCCAGGAAATCAAGGCGCTGCTGGCACATATCCGCCCCGGCGACACCGTGGTGGATTGCGGCGCGAACAAGGGCAGCTATGTCTGGACGCTGGGCCGCGCGGCGGGAAAAACCGGGCAAATCGTCGCCTTCGAGCCGCAACGCGAGCTGGCGGCTTACCTGCGCGACATGGTGCAAAGCTGCGGCCTGCATAACGTGCGCATCGAAGAAAAAGGCATTTCCGATCACGCCGGAACCATGCAGCTGATGATCCCCGGCGGCGGCACTTCGCCCGGCGCGTCGCTGGAGCAGAGCATCCTGCAGCGCGAAGATTGCGCCGCCTATCCCGTCGAAGTAGTATCGCTGGACGGCTATTTTGCCGCACGCACGCGCAAAATTACGGCCATCAAGATCGATGTCGAAGGCCACGAATTTGCCGTCCTGAAAGGCGCGCAACACATCCTGGAACAGGATGCGCCGCTGCTGGTGTTCGAATGCGAGCAGCGCCATCTTGCCGGGGCGACGGTGCCGGAAATTCTGGCGTGGCTGCAAGCGCGCGGCTATGACGGCTGGTTCATCCGGCGCGGCGCATTGCGCCCCGTTGCGGAATTCCGCAGCGAACTGCACCAGCGCCAGTCGGGCGAGCGGTTCTGGGATGCGCCGGACTATTGCAACAACTTCATCATGCAGAAACCCTGACCAACTTATCGGTGATACGCGATGGCGATTTATGCGGTGGGCGATGTGCAGGGCTGTTACGCCGAGCTACAGAAGCTGCTGGAGCAGGTTCGCTTCGACCCGGCGCATGACAGGCTGTGGCTGGTCGGCGATCTGGTGAACCGCGGGCCGGAATCGCTAGCGGTGCTGCGCTTCGTCAAGTCGCTGGGCGACCGGGCGATCACCGTGCTCGGCAACCACGACCTGCACCTGCTCGCCGTCGCGCAAGGTATCGCAGAACCGCATCGCACCGACACGCTGGATGAAGTGCTCGGCGCCCCGGATCGCGACGAACTGCTGTTTTGGCTGCGCCACCAGCGCCTGATGCATGTCGAAAACGGCTACGTGCTGGTACACGCCGGTTTGCAGCCGCAATGGAGCGTGGCGCAGGCGGCCAGCCTGGCGCATGAAGTCGAAGCGGCGTTGCGCGGCAACTGCTACGCCACCTTTCTCGAACGCATGTACGGCAACACCCCGCGCAGCTGGAGCGACAGCCTCACCGGCTACAAGCGCCTGCGCGTCATCGTCAACACCTTCACCCGCATGCGCATCTGCACGGCAGAGGGCAAGATGGAATTCAAGTTCAAGGGCGAAGTGCGGAACATCCCGCAAGACTACCTGCCGTGGTACGACGTGCCGGGGCGCATGAACACCGACATGACAGTGATCTTCGGCCACTGGTCGGCGCTCGGCCTGCTGAACAGAAAGGATGTCATCGCGCTCGACACCGGCTGCCTGTGGGGTGGCCCGATGAGCGCCATGCGGCTCGACGACCACCACCTGTTCCAGGCCGCCTGCAACAACCCGGTGGCGAAGCACTGGTAACAAGCCCGATTGACCGGACAACTCAGTATGTATAGATTCGTGCTTATGTATTTTGCTTGAGGAGTAAAGCCATGCCCAAAACAGCCCTTGACATCAAACGCCGTCGATGCGATCAGAAGGTGCGCACAATTACACGAGGTGAGCGCATCATCACTTCTTCGGTGAAAAATGTGCCGCTGACACTGGAGCAGCGTCTGGCCGCCTACGATCCCCAACGCCACGGCGGTGAGCAGATGACCACGACGCAAACGCTGGGAGCCGAGCGGTAGTGATTCCTGTTACTGTTTTCACAGCAAAAAGAAAAGCTGCGCCGGAATATGGAAAGCTGCGCTGAACCGTTTTACCATTCAGTTCGGCGACAGGATGCCGCAGCATTAACGAATTCCGTTTACACAAAATTCAGGACACCCTCATGCTTCGACAAGCTCAGCACGAACGGAATAGCGATAACTCAACCAACCTTCGCCAGCAACCTCTGCATCATCTCCTTCGCCCGCTGCGCATAACCGCCGCCAAACAGATTCGCATGGTTGAGGATGTGGTACAGGTTGTATAAATCCCTGCGCTCCGCGTAGCCCGCATCGAGCGGATACGCGGCGCGATAGGCGGCGTAGAAATCCGCAGAATAACCGCCGAACAGTTCGGTCATCGCTAAGTCGCATTCGCGGTCGCCGTAATAGGGCGCGGGGTCGAAGACCACCGGCGCTCCGTGCGCAACAAAAGCGTGGTTGCCGCCCCACAGGTCGCCATGCAGCAATGATGGTTGCGGGGTATAACCAGCAAAAAACGCGGGCAGCGCGTCGAGCAGATTTTCGCCTAGCGTTTGCAACTGGCCGCCGTAGCCGTTCTGCGCCGCGAGGCGTAATTGAAAACCCAGTCGCTGCTCGCGCCAGAAATCTGGCCAGTTCTCACTCCAGCCATTCGGCTGCGGCGTCGTGCCGATGAAGTTGCCTTGCGCGAAGCCGAAACGGGGAGCCGTGCAGCGGTGCAACGCGGCGAGCTGCTCGCCGAGCAACCTGGCGTTGCCGCGCGAATTCAGCTCCAGGTATTCCAGCACGAGGAAACCGTGCGAGTCTGCGGTGCCGTGCGCGATGTGCTGCGGCACGCGGGTCGTCTGCGTTGCGGCAATCGCGTTCAGACCCGCCGCTTCGGCAATGAACATCGGGTAATGCTGGATGTGGTTGAGTTTGAGGAAATAGCGCGAACCATCTGCTCCCTCCAGAAGATAAGTTTCGTTGATGCAGCCACCGCCGACGGGTGTTGTGGCGCGAGGCGTGAAGGAGCGATGCGTCGCATCGCCGATGGCAGCGAAGAGGTGGGCGAGGAATCCGGCTTCCATAAAATGTATTGGGAAAGCATCGTCATTCCCGCGCAGGCGGGAATCCAGTCAGTCAGAAATTCTGCGTAGCAGACAAAACCGAACCCTGCTGCCCCGCTGCGCGGGGTTTGTTAAATTGTCTGGATTCCCGCCTGCGCGGGAATGACGGAAACCGCTACAGCTTGATCGAATAGCCGAAGTGCTGCCGGAACAGCGCGCTGATCTCGTCGCGCGCCGGCGCGTGGTTCTGCCCGCCGCGGCTGGCGATCTTGAGCGTGCCGAGCAGCGAGGCCAGGCGTCCGGTGGTTTCCCAGTCCCAGCCCTGCTGGATGCCATACAGCAATCCGGCGCGGTAGGCATCGCCGCAGCCGGTCGGGTCGAGCAGTTCGGTCGCCCTGGCGCAGGGGATGGCGATTTCCTTGCCGCCGGCGTAGATGATCGAGCCTTCGCCGCCGCGCGTGACGATGAAAGCGCGCGTCATCCCGGCGAGCTCGTCAATTTTTCTGCCGGTTTTGTCCTGCAACAGTTGCGCCTCGTAGTCGTTCACTGTCACGTAGTCGGCCTGCTCGACAAAATGCAGCAAATCGTCGCCGCCGAACATCGGCATGCCTTGCCCCGGATCGAACACCCAGGGGATGCCCGCCTCGTGGAATTGGCGCGCGTGCTGCAACATGCCTTCGCGCCCGTCCGGCGAGACGATGCCGAGCGTGACGTCCTTTGCGTCGCCGACACGGTTGCGCTCGGAGAAACTCATCGCGCCGGGATGGAAGGCGGTGATCTGGTTGTCGTCGAGGTCGGTGGTGATGAAAGCCTGGCCGGTGAAGCTGCCTTCCACGTGGCGGATATGCTGCTGCGACAGGCCGAGTTTTTCCAGGCGCGCCGCGTAGGGTGCGAAATCGTCGCCTACCGTCGCCATGATCTGCGGCTTGCCGCCGAGCAGTTGCAGGTTGTAGGCGATGTTGCCCGCGCAGCCGCCGAACTCGCGGCGCATCTCCGGCACGAGGAAGGCCACGTTCAGGATATGAATCTGCTCGGGCAGGATGTGTTTCTTGAACTGGTCGGGGAACACCATGATGGTGTCGTAGGCCATCGAACCGCAAATCAGCGTGTGCATCGCAAAATCCTGGTTTTATCGGAAGGCGCGAATTGTATCATCCGGGTGGAGGTTGTTTGCTGCGGCGAACGACGCGATGGGGCATAATCCCAGAAACCTCAGTTGACCGCTGATTGAAACGCATAATGCGATGACTAAAAGAGTTTTTCTGTTGATTCACCCTTTCACCGGTTAAGGACGCGCTGATTTATTCGTCATCCCCGCGAAGGCGGGGATCCAGTGCCTTTACTTAACTGGGTTCCCGCCTTCGCGGGAACGACGAAACCGAATAAATCAGCGCGTCCCTAGGATAATCCAGCGACGAAAAACAGGGGGAACATTGTGACATTGTCAATATTCCGCACCAAGCCGATCAGCACCGATGACACCGTCTGCGATACCGGGCTGAAGAGATGCCTGTCGGCGTTCGACCTCACGCTGCTCGGCGTCGGCGCGATCATCGGCACTGGCATTTTCGTGCTGACCGGCATCGCCGCCGCCAATCAGGCCGGCCCGGCGGTGGTGCTGTCGTTCGTCATCTCCGGCTTCGCCTGCGCTTTCGCCGCGCTGGCTTATGCGGAACTGGCCGCCGCCGTGGGCGGCTGCGGCAGCGCCTACGGCTACAGCTACGTCGCATTCGGCGAGATCGTTGCGTGGATGATCGGCTGGATATTGCTGCTGGAATACAGCGTCGCCATCGCGGCGGTCGCCACGGGTTGGGCGGGTTATTTCAACAACGCGCTTGCCGCGATGGGCGTGGGCCTGCCGGACATGCTCACCAAATCTCCGGAACTTGGCGGCATCGTCAATCTGCCCGCCGCCGCGATCATCCTGATCCTGATGGGCATGCTGATTATCGGCGTCCGGCAGAGCGCGCAGTTCAACACCGCGATGGTGTTCGTCAAGGTATCGGCCATCGCCATCTTTGTCGGCATCGCCGCTTTCAACGTCGATCCGGCCAACTGGCAGCCTTTCATGCCTTACGGCTGGTTCAACACCCTGCCGGACGGCAAGACCACCGGCGTGCTGGCTGGCGCGTCGCTGGTGTTCTTCGCCTATGTCGGTTTCGACGCCGTTTCTACGGCGGCGGAAGAAGCCAAGGATCCGCAGCGCGACCTGCCGATCGGCATCATCGCCTCGCTGGTTTTCTGCACCGTGATCTACATCGTCGTGTCCGGCCTGTTGACCGGCATCGTGCCCTACACCGAGCTCGGCGTATCCTCTCCGGTCGCCCACGCGCTGCAATTGCTTGGTTTCAACTGGGCGTCGGCGTTGGTCGCCACCGGCGTCATCGCCGGGCTGACCACGGTGATGCTGGTGCTGTACTACGCGCTGACGCGCATCATCCTGTCGATGTCGCGCGACGGACTGCTGTCACCATTCCTGTCCAAGATCGACACCGAAAGAAAGACGCCAGTGCGCGTCATCGTCATCACCGGCATCATCATGTCCCTGGCGGCCGGTATGTTCCCGCTCGGCGCATTGGCGGAACTGGTCAACATCGGCACGCTGGCCGCCTTCGTGCTGGTCTGCCTCGGCGTGATCGTGTTGCGCATCCGTCATCCGGATCTGCCGCGCCCGTTCAAAAATCCGTTCGGCCACCTGTTCCCGATACTCGGCATGATCTCCTGCGCGGGGTTGATGGCCTTCCTGCCGGCGCAAACCTGGCTGCGTTTCATCGCCTGGCTGGTTCTCGGCGTGATCGTCTATTTCACCTATTCGGTACGCCACAGCAAACTGGCGCAATAAATAAGGGGCGCATCATGTCCGGACCGCAAAACATCGTTGTTGCCACCGACTTTTCCGCGAGCGCCCAGCGCGCCGTGGAGCAGGCCGCGCGGCTGGCGAAACAGTGGCACGCCGCATTGACCATCGTCCACGTGTTCAACGACAGCGCCTGGGCAAGCATCAAGGCGATCTATGACCTGGGCCGCTGGGAAGCCTCCGATCCGGTAGCCTCCGCGAAGCACAAACTCGCCGCGATCTGCGCCGAACAGGCGCGCGACTTCGGCGTGAGCGCCGATGCCGAGGTGCTGACAGGGCGCGCCTCGCAGAAAATACACGGGTTCGTCGCGTCGCGCCAAGCCGGGCTACTGGTGGTCGGCGAGCACGGCGAGAACTGGCTGCGCGACGCCGTGCTCGGCGGCACCGCACTCAAGGTGCTGGAAGCCACGCATATCCCCGTGTTGCTGGTGCGCCAGCCCGCCGCCGGCGCTTACCGGCGCATCGTCATCGCCACGGACTTCTCCGCGACCGCGACCCGCGCCGCCCGCCTCGCGCTGGAACTGTTCCCTGAGGCGCGCCACCATTTGGTCAACGCCTACATCGTGCCGTTCGAGGCGCGCATGCGCATGGGCGGCGCGCATGAGGAAGACATCCAGCATTACCGCGAACAGGAATATGTCAAGGCGGCGCGCAATCTGGAGGCGTTCGCGGTGGATTGCGACTACCGCGCCGCCGCAGAATTTTCCCGGCTCGCGCTGTACGGCTACCCGGCCTCGGTGCTGTTCGAGCAGGCGCAGGGCATGGAGGCCGACCTGATCGCCATCGGCAAACACGGCGGCGGGCCGTTCGAGGAAAAGCTGCTCGGCAGCGTCACGCAGAACGTCCTTTACCATGCCGGTTGCGACGTGCTGTTGAGCCCCTGATCGAAACCAGGATGGAACATCTCGCACAAATCATCTTGCTGCTGGGAGTGGCGGTAGCCGTTGTCCTTGTATTCCAGCGCCTGCACGTACCGACCAGCCTGGGATATTTGCTGGTCGGCGTGATCCTCGGCCCGTACACCGCCGGGCCGACGGTCTCCGTGCCGGAATTCAAGGCGCTCGCCGAGTTCGGCGTGGTGTTCCTGCTGTTCACGATAGGCCTCAACTTTTCCCTGCCGCAGTTGCATGCACTGCGGCACCAGGTGCTGGGGCTTGGAACCGGGCAGGTTGTGTTCACTACAGCGTCAGTGGGCATCGCCTTGTGGCTCGCCGGGCTTCCTGCCGCCGCCGCATTCGTGATCGGAGCCGTGTTCGCCCAGTCATCCACTACCATCATCGGCAGCCAGCTGGCCGAGCAGGGCGAGGAGAACAGTCACCACGGCCGCTTCGGACTCGCGATGTCGGTGTTCCAGGACGTGACCGCCGTGCCCTTTCTGGTGATTATCCCGGTGCTGGGCATGTCGGTCGGCGCGGCGGCGCTCGCGGGCGCGCTGGGATGGGCGTTGGTGAAAGCGGTGTTTGCGTTTGCGCTGGTGTTCTTTGCGGGCCGCTGGCTACTGCGCCCGCTGTTCCATCTGGTCGCGGAACGGCGATCCGCCGAACTGTTCACGCTGGCCGTGCTGCTGGTCGCGTTGCTGGCGGCGTGGACCACCAGCAGCTTTGGATTATCCCTGGCGTTCGGGGCATTCCTCGCCGGAATGATGCTGGGCGAGACCGAATTCCGCCATCAGGTGGAATCGAGCATGCGCCCGTTCCGCGATGTTCTGCTCGGCATCTTTTTCATCGGTATCGGCATGCGTTTCGATCCGGCGGCGATACCGCCGATATGGCACTGGGCGCTGCTGGGCGCGCTGCTCATCGTGGTGAGCAAGACACTGATCGTCACCGCGATGATGCGCAATAGCGGAATCGACGCGCTGGTGGCGTGGCGCACCGGATTGTTGCTGGCCGTGGGCGGCGAATTCGGGCTCGCCCTGGTCGCCATTGCGCTCGACACCGGCGTGATCGATGCGGAACTAGGGCAGATCGCGATGACATCGGTTCTGCTTTCGATGATTGCAGGGGCTATTCTGATTCGCTTCAACCATGCCATAGCGACGTGGCTGGCGGGAGCGCCGCGCAGCGCAGGCCAGAGTATCCCTGACGAGTTGTCCGGTGCGCCGGATTCGCAGGTTGTCATCGGCAGTTATGGGCGTGTCGGGCACACTATTGCCGTGCTGCTGAAGTCGAGCAAAATACCATTTGTGGTGTTTGAGACCGATGCCAGGCGGGTGGCGCAAGGGCGGGCCAATGGACACTCCGTGCACTATGGCGACATCTCCGACCCGGAACTGCTGGCTGCCATCCATGTGGAGCGCGCTTCCCTGGTGGTGATTACCATCGACCAGGCAGATAAGGCGTTACGGGTCGTATCTCACCTGCGCAAAGCATGCCCACAGGTTCCCGTCATTGCGCGGGCAAGGGATCTGGAATCAAGCTCGCAATTGCTTGATGCGGGGGCGACCTATGCGTATCCGGAAGCCATCGAAGCGAGCCTGCGTCTCGGCGTGACAGC
>Ga0156020_1085_pt1 | contig 20053 bp, 18 predicted proteins | sample RifCSPlowO2_02_FD_107674 | JGI IMG/M metagenome (GOLD analysis project Ga0156020, IMG submission 107674) | Gallionellales bacterium RIFCSPLOWO2_02_FULL_59_110 | reverse complement strand
TGAAGAATACCTGCGGCTGAAAATACTCACGTCAACGCTCCCGGCGCTCTGAAAACCATGAAATTTACCCACTCGATTACGCGAAGAGCCAAAATAATAGGCTACTGTAAAGATTGGCTTACACCCATTGGGTAATCTGTTAAGGCTTCTTGCAGGCAAGCCGCATAGCGGCTGCTCGCAAAAATATGCGGCACCAGCTTTGTCTCTGTGTGCTCTCGGTGGCTAACTGATTTTTTCTGGATAAATGGCAAAACGCATCTTTCGCCCGCTTGACGGCGTGCTGTTGTTCGATAAGCCGCTGGAATTAAGCTCCAACACCGCGCTGCAAAAAGTCCGCCGCCTGTTCCAGGCCGAAAAGGCCGGGCATACTGGCACCCTCGACCCCCTCGCCACCGGCTTGCTGCCGATCTGTTTCGGCGAGGCGACCAAGTTTTCCACTGCCTTGCTGGACGCCGACAAGACCTATCGCGCCTTGCTGCGCCTCGGGCAAACCACCAGCACCGGCGATGCGGAAGGCGAAATCGTCGCGGAACATCCGGTCGATGTTCGGCAGGCCGATGTCGATGCTGTACTGGCAAAATTTCGCGGCGAGATCCGGCAGCTTCCCCCCATGCACAGCGCCCTCAAGCACCAGGGCAAGCCGCTCTACGAATATATCCGCAAGGGCGAAACCATAGCGCGCGAACTGCGCAATGTGACGATCCGCGAGCTGGTGTTGAATTCTTTCAGCGGTAACGAGATGGACATCACCGTGCGTTGCAGCAAAGGGACTTATATCCGCACGCTCGCCGAAGACATCGGCGCAACGCTTGGTTGCGGCGCGCATTTGATCGGCCTGCGCCGCACTGCGGTTGCCCATTTCGATTTGAATAACGCCAGCAACTTGCAGCAACTGGAAGCGATGGCCGAGGCCGAGCGCGATGCCCGCATCCTGCCGCTGGAAGCGCTGATGCCGGGCATGCCCAAACTGCAACTGGATGCGGTGCAGATCAAACGCCTTGCCCAGGGGCAGCGATTGGGATTGGATACCGGTTTGCCGGATGGCAAGGTTTGCCTGCATGGGCCGCTGGGGTTCATCGGCACCGGGCTGCTGCAAGGCCGCCGCCTCGCCCCGGAACGGCTGTTGTCAGGGGTGGCAAAACAGGCCGCCAGTGCCGGTCGAACGGAAAATTTTGGGGTTGAGCAATAAGGGCATTCAGGGGTAGAATGCGGCACTTTTTTGAGGAGAGCAAAACCGATGGCAATTACCGCCGCGCAAAAAGCGCAAATAGTTACCGATTTTCAACGTGCCAAGAGCGACACGGGTTCGCCCGAGGTGCAGGTGGCCTTGATTACTGCACGTATCGCCTATCTGACCGAACATTTCAAAGACAACGTCAAGGATCACCACTCCCGCCGCGGCCTGCTGCGCCTGGTGAGCCGCCGCCGCAAGCTGCTCGATTACCTCAAGAGCAAGGACGATGCGGGCTATCGCGCGCTGATACAGCGCCTGGAAATTCGCAAGTAGCAGGTTGCGTTCAGCGGGTCGCGTAAGCGACCCGTGTTATTTTGTCTTGTCAATTTTATATGGCGCAGTTACGCGCCATGCCATCCATTTAAGAGGGGCCTATCTTGAGTCACTACAAAAAAACATTAACCTACGGCAACCATCAACTTACGCTGGAAACCGGCGAAATTGCGCGCCAGGCCAGCGGCGCGGTGATGGTCAGCCTGGACGACACCGTGGTATTGGTTTCGGTGGTCGGCAGGAAAGACGCCAAGCCCGATCAGGATTTTTTCCCGCTGACGGTGGATTACCAGGAAAAAACCTATGCTGCAGGCAAGATTCCTGGCGGTTTTCTTAAACGCGAAGGCCCGTTGCGCGAAAAGGAAATTCTGACTTGCCGTTTGATTGATCGCCCGTTGCGCCCCTTGTTCCCGGAAAGTTTCTACAACGAAGTGCAAATCATCGCGACGGTGATGTCGTCCGATCCCGAGATAGATTCCGATATCCCGGCCATGATCGGCGCATCCGCCGCGCTGGCATTGTCCGGCATTCCGTTCGACGGGCCGATCGCCGCAGCGCGCGTCGGTTATGCAGACGGCCAATACCTGCTCAACCCGACCAAGACGGAACTGGAAACTTCGCAACTGGATCTGGTGGTCGCCGGCACTGACCGTGCCGTGCAGATGGTGGAATCCGAAGCGCAGCAATTGTCCGAAGACGTGATGCTAGGCGCGGTGATGTTCGGCCACGAACAGATGCAAGTTGTGATTCAGGCGATCAATGAAATGGCCGATGCGGTCGGTTCGCCTGCCTGGGACTGGGTTGCGCCCGCCAAGGACGAAGCGTTGATTGCCAGGATCGCAGAGCTGGCCGATGCCCCGTTGCAACAGGCCTATGCGATCCGTTCCAAGCAGGCGCGCACCGATGCGGTGAATGCAATTCGCGACAAGGTGATGGCCGCTGTCATCACGCCGGAATCCGCCCCCGGCCAGAAAAATCACGTCAACGACTTGTTCAGCGCGCTGGAAGCCAAAATTGTGCGCGGGCAAATCCTGAGCGGCGAACCGCGCATCGATGGGCGCAATACCCGTACCGTGCGCCCGATCACGATCCGCAATGGCGTGTTGCCGCGTACCCACGGTTCTACGCTGTTTACCCGCGGCGAAACCCAGGCCATCGTCGTGGCGACCCTGGGCAGTATGCGCGATGCGCAGAAAATCGACGCGTTGCAAGGCGAATATAACGACCGCTTCATGCTGCACTACAATTTCCCGCCGTATTCCACCGGCGAAACCGGTCGCGTCGGCACCCCAAAACGCCGCGAAGTCGGCCATGGCCGACTGGCCAAACGCGCGCTGGTTGCGGTATTGCCCAGCGAGGAAGATTTTGGTTACGCGATCCGTGTGGTGTCGGAAATCACTGAATCGAACGGCTCCAGTTCGATGGCTTCGGTATGCGGCGGCTGCCTGTCGCTGCTGGATGCAGGCGTGCCGCTCAAGGCGCATGTCGCGGGCATCGCTATGGGACTGATCAAGGAAGGCAACCGTTTCGCGGTGCTGACCGACATTCTCGGCGATGAGGATCATCTGGGCGACATGGACTTCAAGGTGGCCGGCACCGAAACCGGTGTGACCGCGCTGCAAATGGACATCAAGATCAACGGCATCACGCGCGACATCATGCAGGCCGCGTTGACCCAGGCCCGCGAAGGGCGTATGCACATTCTGGGAATCATGAAACAGGCCATGCCTGAGGCGCGCGGCGAGGTTTCCACCTATGCGCCGCGCATGATCAAGATGAAAATCAACCCCGAGAAAATCCGCGACGTGATCGGCAAGGGCGGAGCGGTGATCCGCGCCCTGACCGAAGAAACCGGCACGACCATCGACATCGACGACGAAGGCAATATCACCATCGCCTGCGTGAGCGGCGAGGCGGGCGAACTGGCCAGGAAGCGCATCGAGGACATTGTGGCGGACGTGGAAGTCGGCAAGGTATACGAAGGCCCGGTGGTCAAGCTGCTTGACTTCGGCGCCCTGATCAATGTGCTGCCGGGCAAGGACGGCCTGCTGCACATCTCGCAGATCGCCCACGAGCGCGTCAACAGCGTGTCTGATCACCTCAAGGAGGGCCAGATCGTGCGTGTGAAGGTGCTGGAGGTGGACGACAAGGGACGCATGAAGCTGAGCATGAAGGTGCTGCTGCCCGCGCCGGAAGCCAAGCATGTGCAGGTGACCGAATAGCGTTCAGCCTTCGGAAATAAGAAAGCCCCGCCAGATTCGGCGGGGCTTTTTGTTTTTGGCTACGACATAACCTGAAGGTTAGTCTTCGCCGAAAGCAAATTGCGAAATGTTAAGTTGCGCTTTTGGTTTCGACTAACATGCGCTACGCGCATATTAGCCTTCGCCGAAAGCAGATTGCCAAGCATTATTTCTGCTGCTTTTGGCTACGACATAACCTGAAGGTTAGCCTTCGCCGAAAGCAAATAGCGAAATGTTAAGTTGCGCTTTTGGTTTCGACTAACATGCGCTACGCGCATATGAGTCTCCACCGAAAGCAGATTGCCAAGCATTACTTGGCAATCTGCTTTTCACGGATTTCATCGAGGGTCTTGCAGTCGATGCACAGGGTGGCGGTCGGTCTTGCTTCAAGGCGGTTCAGGCCGATTTCGACGCCGCAATTATCGCAGTAGCCATACTCTCCAGCGTCAATCTTTTCTATCATCTCGTTGATTCTTTTGATAAGTTTGCGCTCGCGGTCACGGTTGCGCAGTTCTAGTCCCATGTCGGATTCCTGCGTAGCTCGATCATTCGGGTCGGCAAATACGGTCGCCTCGTCCTGCATGGCGTGTACGGTGCGGTCGATATCTTCTCCCAGCCCGGCCTTGATATCATTCAAAATTTTGCGAAAATGCTCGAGTTGCTTGGGATTCATGTACTCCTCGCCCTTCTTGGCCTTGTAAGGAGCGACGGGTTTGTGTGGCTGTACCGGCATTACACTTCTCCAATGGGATAAAATAAAGTTCGCTTTAATACCAGAAAGCGGGAGGTTGGGCAACCTAAATCAGCTGTATTGTCAACGCTAAATAGAAATGTCCGCTTTTTCCTGTTTTCCCTTCGCTACGAGGTAGCGCACTGCAACTTTGGCGTTGATGCGGAAGATGCTGTGTTTGTCGCTGTTCGGAGCCGTTATCGCAATCGAACCCTTTGACCGGAAACGGCAAGGCATTCTGGAAGGCCTTGATTTGCGTCATCACGCCATCCGCGCCCTTGTTCCAAGTTGCCCGGCACTCCGTCCAACCGGTGCAGATATCGGTCAAGGTCAAGCTCCACACGAAATCTCCCGCCGGGCTGTCACCGCAATGCGCCACCGTGTCTGCCTCGATGAAGCCGGGCTGGGTCATATCCCATACGCCTGCTTGAATGGGGATATGCTTCTTCAGCAGCGTGCCCGGCTTGGTGCCTGATAAGCCCTTGCGCCCGACCTTGGCGCGGATGGGCTCGAGCAAGCGGTCGATGGTCGCCGCCGAGATGGCACCCAGCATGGCGAGCGTATCCGCCGACAGCGGGTGAAAACTCGCCCCGTAGTGCGGCAACCACAACGGCAGCGCCGCTTTGAGGCGTTTGCCGCACAACTGGTCGGATGCCATCCAGATGGCGCGCAATACCTCGACCAGTTCGGGCGTGTCATAGCGCGAGGCCGGGCCGGGTTTGCCTGCCGCCCGCTTGCCGCGCTTGTGTTGGGTGCACAGCGGGCGTAACGCGTATTTGCGGTGATAGCCGCATACCTCGCAGAACTCGTTAAGGATCGCGCTTTTGCCCGCTTTGCTGGCAGCCCGTATCGCCTCAAGATAGGCGCGTCGCTCTTGTTTCCCCATGGCAGATTATCCTCGTTGTTTCGGTAACCTTTAACTTGAGGCAACGATCCCTTCTTGCGACTACCCTCGGTAACTTTTATCTTGAGTCAATTCCGATGTTTTTCGCCGTCTCGTTTTTTTCGGGCAGGTGCGCTAGAATTGCGCACTTTTTAAGTCGGGCATAAAAAATCGTGGCATTGATAGTTCAGAAGTACGGCGGCACATCTGTTGGCAGTCCGGATCGCATCAAGAACGTGGCGCGGCGCGTTGCGAAATTCAAGGCGCAGGGGCATCAGGTTGTGGTGGTGGTTTCCGCGATGAGCGGCGAAACCAACCGGCTGGTTGCGCTGGCGCATGAAATCCAGAAGCACCCCGATCCGCGCGAGCTGGACGTGGTTATCTCCACCGGCGAGCAGGTCACCATCGGCCTGCTGGCGATGGCGCTCAAGGATATCGGCCTGAAGGCGAAGAGCTATACCGGCGCGCAGGTGAGGATACTCACCGACAGCGCCTTCACCAAGGCGCGCATCGTCAGCATCGACGAGCAGAATATCCGCGCCGACCTGGCTGACGATTGCGTGGTGATCGTGGCCGGTTTCCAGGGCGAGGACAAAGACGGCAACATCACCACGCTGGGACGCGGCGGATCAGACACCACCGGCGTGGCGATTGCGGCGGCGTTGTGCGCCGACGAATGCCAGATATACACAGATGTCGATGGTGTCTATACCACCGACCCGCGCGTGGTGCCCGAGGCGCGCCGCCTGAAGAGCATCACCTTCGAGGAGATGCTGGAGATGGCCAGCCTCGGCTCCAAGGTGCTGCAAATCCGCTCGGTGGAGTTTGCCGGAAAATACAAGGTCAAGCTGCGCGTGCTGTCCAGCTTCGAGGAAGAGGGCGAAGGCACGCTGATTACTTTTGAGGAAGACGACAAAATGGAACAAGCCATTATTTCCGGGATCGCGTTCAACCGCGATGAAGCCAAGATCACCGTGCTGGGCGTGCCCGACAAACCCGGCATCGCCTACCAGATCCTGGGGCAGATCAGCGACGCCAACATCGACGTGGACATGATCATCCAGAACGTCGGCGTGGATGGCACGACCGATTTTTCGTTCACCGTGCACCGCAACGAATTCATCAAGGCGATGGACATCCTGAAGAGCAATGTGCAACCGCACATCGGCGCGCGTGACGTGGTCGGCGACAACAAGGCCGCCAAGGTCTCGGTGGTCGGCGTCGGGATGCGCTCGCATGTCGGCATCGCCAGCAAGATGTTCTGCGCGCTGGCGGAAGAGGGCATCAACATCCAGATGATTTCCACCTCAGAAATCAAGATTTCCGTTGTTATCGATGAAAAATATCTGGAATTGGCGGTGCGCGTGCTGCACAAGTCGTTCGGCCTCGATCGGGAAAATGTTTAAGCCAGACTTTCAATTGCTCGCCCCGTAATCGCCCAATCAAGGCTTGGCAAAATGGGCGGGGCGCCCGTTATGCCAATTTATTTTCGCCTTCCAGCCGGAGCGGCCCGCTGCCGGAAAACCGGTCGAGATACAGGTAGATCACCGGCGTGATGAAGAGCGTCACCACCTGCGAGAACAGCAATCCACCGACCACGGCAATGCCAAGCGGCTGGCGCAGTTCGGCCCCGGCGCCGAGGCCTATAGCGATAGGCAGCGCGCCCATCAACGCCGCCGAGGTGGTCATCATGATCGGGCGGAAGCGCAGCAGGCATGCGGTGCGGATCGCTTCATCCGGAGCCATGCCGCCGTTGCGCTGCGCATCGAGCGCGAAGTCGATCATCATGATGGCGTTCTTCTTGACGATGCCGATCAGCAGCAGGATGCCGATCATCGCGATGACCGAAAGATCCATGTCGAACAGCCATAGCATCGCCAGCGCGCCGGCCGCAGCCGAAGGCAACCCGGCCAGAATCGTGATTGGGTGAATGTAGCTTTCATACAGCACGCCGAGCAGCACGTAGATCGCCAGCAGCGCGGCGGCAATCAGTATGATCTGGCTCGCCTGCGAAGCCTGAAACGCCGCCGCGTCGCCGCCGTAGCCGGCGAGAATGCTGGTCGGCATGTCGAGTTCACGCTTGTATTGCTCGATGCGTTTGGATGCATAGCCCAGCGCCGCGCCGGGAGCGAGATTGAAGGAAACGGTCACCGCCGCAAGCTGCCCGGTGTGGTTGATCGCGATCGGCCCCACTTCGCGTTCGACGGTCGCAACTCCGGATAACGGAACCAGCGTGCCATTTTTGGCGCGCACGTGGATATTGCCGAAGGCGCTCTCGTCGGCGCGATCTTCGGCGGCGGCCTGCATGATGACCTGATAGCTGTCGCTGGAAGTGTAGATCGTCGAGACCTGGCGCTCGCCGAAAGCGCTGTACAGCGCGGAACGGATGTCCGCGATCTGCACGCCCAGCAGGTTGGCCTTGTCGCGGTTGATGTTGAGGCGCACCTGCAGGCCTTTCAGCTGCGCGTCGCTGGTGACATCGCGAAAAATGGTATCTTCCTTCATGCGCGCCATCAGGCCGTCGGATGCCGCGCGCAGCTCTTCGGCGTGCACGCTGCGCAAGACATATTGATAGCGGCTCTTGCTGATACGGCCGCCCAGCCTGAGGTTTTGGATCGGGTTGATGAATACGCTGATACCGGGGATGACACGCACCTCGCGCCGCAATTCTTCGACCACCTTGTCGATAGGCGGACGCTCGCCGTGCGGCTTGAGGGTCATGAACAAGCGCGCGCTGTTGCTCTCGCTGGCGTTGACGATCAGCATATCGACGGCGGGATTGGCGCGGATAACCTTGTCGGCCCTCTGCAATAGTTCGGCCATGGCAGGAAAGGAAATATCCTCGACGGCTTCTACGGTGACCAGTGCCAGGCCGATATCCTCGCTGGGGAAAAACCCTTTGGGCAAAACCATGAACAGCGCGACAGTGGCCAGCAAGGTGCCGGCCGCAATGCCGAGCACCACGCGGTTGTGGCGCAATGCCAGATCGAGCGCGCGTTCGTAGGCAGCCAGTATCCGGGTGAAACCGCGCTCGAACCATGCGGTCAATTTCAGGCTGCGCCCTTCGTGCTCATGCCGGGCCGTTCCGGCTTGTTGCTGAACCAGGAAACGGCTGGCCAGCATCGGCACCAGCGTGAGCGATACCACGGCCGATGCCAGCACTGCGATTCCGACCACGGCGGCGAATTCGTGGAACAGCAGCCCGATTACGCCGGGCATAAAAAAAATCGGGATGAACACCGCGACCAGCGAAACCGAAATCGAAACGATGGTAAAACTCACCTCTTTCGAACCTTGCAGCGCGGCCCGCAGCGGCGCTTCGCCTTTCTCGATATGGCGCACGATATTCTCCAGCACCACGATGGCGTCGTCCACCACCAGCCCGACCGCGAGCGTGATCGCGAGCAGCGAGATGTTGTCCAGGCTGTAGCCGAACGCCGCCATCAGTGCCACGGTCGCCAGCAGCGAAATCGGCAGCGACAGCGCCGGGATGAGGGTGGCGGTCGCCTTGCGCAGGAACAGGAAGATCACCAGCACGACGAGCGCGACGGTTATCGCCAGCGTCACCTGCACATCGTGGATCGCGTTGCGGATCGACACCGAGCGGTCGTTGCGCAGCTTGAGCTGAACCGACGACGGCATCTGTGCGACGAGCGCCGGCATGGCCGCTTTGATCGCATCCACCGTCGCGACGGTGTTGGCGCCTGGCTGGCGCTGCACCGAAAGCGTGATGGCGCGTTCGCCGTTGGCCCAGCTCGCCGTCTTCACCGATTCCACGCTGTCTTCGACCAGCGCGATCTCGGAGAGCCGCACCGGGCTTCCGCCGGGGGCGGTCGCCACGATCAGGCCGGCAAACGCGGCGGCGTTGTCGAGCTGGCGGTTGGCCTGGATGACCAGCGTTTGGCGCGGCCCTTCGAGCGTGCCGACCGGCGAATTGGCGTTTGCGCTGCGCAGCGCATTGGCGATGTCGTCGACGGTCAGGTTGCGCGCCGCGAGTTCGCCTGCTCTCAGATGCACTCTTACGGCATATTTCTTCTGCCCGTTGATGTTCACCTGTGCCACGCCGGGGAGCGTGGAGAGGGTCGGCGCGATGAGATCGTCGGCGAAGCTGTTCAATTCCGAAAGCGGCATCGAGGGCGAGGTCAGCGACAGGAAAATGACCGGCGAGTCGGCAGGGTTGATCTTGCGGTAGGACGGCGGCGTGGTCATCTCGGCGGGCAGCGCGCGCTGCGCGCGCAACAATGCCGCCTGCACGTCGATCGCGGCGCTATCGATATTGCGCTCCTGGTCGAACTCCAGCGTGATCTGAGTATTGCCCAGCGTGCTGGTCGAACTGATGACATTCAGGCCGGAAATGGTGGAGAACTGGCGCTCGAGCGGCGTGGCCACCGAAGACGCCATCGTCTCCGGGCTGGCGCCGGGGAGCGTCGCCGTGACCGAGATGGTGGGGGTGTCGTAGCTCGGCAATGCGGCGATCGGTATGCTGCCGTAGGCGAGCACGCCGGCCAGCACGGCGGAGGCAGACAGCAGCAGCGTCATGACCGGGCGGCGGATACAGAGTTCGGAGAGGTTCATTTTAAAAAAAACATTTGGCCACATAACCAGCGGCTTGGCTGGCGTTTTTTGGCAGCTTAGTCGAATGGATATAACCAATGACTTGGCTGTCGTTTTTGGACAGCCTAGTCAGATGGCTAGTAGTTTCACCAGTAGTCATATCAGAGAACACAGAGATCACAGAGAAAGCGGGATAAGCAGGGATGGGCGACTTGTCGCCCAACTCGCAAAAACAAACGGTTGAAACAAGAGATTGATGCACTTGTTGGGTAAATCATGGGAGTGTGCAAAATCGCCGTCCTCTCTGTGTGCTCTGTGTTCTCTGTGGCTTGAATTGTGGTTTTCAGATTCATTGTTTGCCTGTGCCGCCTGATTTCGTGCCGCCCTTGCCCTCCGATTCAGCCACCGTATCGCCCGGCCTGAGGTTCTGCGCGCCTTCCACGACGACATGCGCGCCCGGTGCGATACCATCGATCACGGCAATGCCGTCCTGGATCAGGCGCACAGTGACCGGCAGCGAGCTTACCTTGCGGTCAGCGCCGATCAGGTAAACGAATTTATGCTCCGGTCCGGTCTGCACCGCCTGCACGGGAACCGTGAGCGCGCCGGTCAAGGTGCGCGGCGCGAGCGTCACCGTGACGAACATGCCCGGCCAGAGGCGGTTGTCCGGATTGGGAAATTCCGCCTTGACGCGAATGGTGCCGCTTGCCGTGTCCACCGCGTTGTCGATGAACACCAGGCGCCCTTCGAGGTCGGGCTGGCCGGGCAAATCCAGCTTCGCGGCGACCGGCACTTCGCCTTGTGCAAAGGCCTGCTGCAAATCCGCAAGTTCGCGTTCCGGCAGCGTGAAGCTGACGTTGACTGGGTCAATCTGCGTGATGCTCACCAGCGCGGTGCTGTCCGGATGCACCAGGCTTCCGGGGTAGACCGCAATGGCGCCGGTGCGCCCCGCAATCGGCGCGGCGATCTCGCCGAAACTCCTGGCAACGCGGCTTGCCTCCACGGAAGCATGGTCGATCGCAATCTGGCCGCGCAGCATGTCCACCTGATTTTGCGCCGTTTCCAGCTCGGCCCGCGAAATGTACTCCTGGCGGAACAGTTCGCGCTGGCGTTCGAGGTTGCGCTCGGCATTTGCCAGGTCGGCGCTATTTTTGACGACCTGCGCCCCGGCCTTGCTCAGGTTGGCATCCTCGGTGCGCGTGTCGAGCGTGAACAAACGGTCGCCCTTGCGCACGGACTGCCCTTCCTTGATATGCACGGCTTTGACGGTAGCGCTGATCTGCGGGCGCACTTCGATAGTTTGCAGGGCAGTTACCGTGCCGTTGGCGGTGAGCCTTGCCGGTACATCGGCCTGCATGGCCAAAGCGCTCACGATCCGGACTTCGCCTGTTCCCTTGCTCGGCGCAGTGTCCTGAGCGCGCCATATCCAGATGCCGGCGGTCAGCGCGACGAGCAGAATGGCTGCCAGCGCGATCGACTTGCCGCGTGCCGGTGATCCTGTTTGGTGCATGACTTCCATTTAAAAACCTCGCTTGAATTTATTTCTTACTGGTAGCGCAGCGCCTCGATAGGATCGAGTTGCGCGGCTTTCTTTGCCGGGTAGAAACCGAAGAAAATGCCCACCGCAGCAGCCACGCCGAAGGCGACGATGGCAGAGCTGCCCGAGACGATAACCATCGTGCCGGTCAGGATGTTGACCAGCAGCGCGCCGCCGATGCCGAGCAGCAGGCCGATGAAGCAACCGGCCAGCGAGATGATGATCGCTTCCAGCAAAAATTGCATCAGGATATCGCGTTCGCGTGCGCCGATAGCCATGCGGATGCCGATCTCGCGGGTGCGCTCGGTGACGGAGACGAGCATGATGTTCATGATGCCGATGCCGCCCACCAGCAACGACACCGAGGCAATCGCGCCGAGCAGCATGGACATCACGCGCGCGCTTTCTTCGGCCGAATCGGCGGCGGCGGTGAGGTTGCGCAGGAAGAAGTCGTCCTCCATGTCTTCGCGGATGCGATGCCGCTGACGCAATAGCTCATTCATGGATTTTTCCACGGCAGGCATGGCTTCCTGGGTAGTGGTTTGCACCATGATCATGCGCACCGACCCAGGAAACTGGGTGCCGAACACCTGCCTTTGCGCGGTGGTGAGCGGGATGATGATGGTGTCATCCTGATCGCGTCCATCCAGACCTTGCCCCTTGACGGCCAGGGTGCCGAGGATGATGAATGGGCTTTGCCGGATGCGGATGGTCTTGCCGACCGGATCTTCGTCGCCGAACAGGTTTTGTGCGGCAGTTTTGCCGATCAGCGCGACGCGCGTGGCGGAACGCACATCCGAACTGTCGAACACCGCACCCGAAACCACCGGCCAGGAGCGCGCCTCCAGATAGCCCGGTGTGGTGCCGATGATGGAGGTGTTCCAGTTGTTCGGGCCATAAACGACCTGTGCGCCGCCGGTGTGGATCGGCGCGGCAACCTGCACGCCGGGCAATTCGGCGATGGCGTTCGCATCACCGACGTTCAATGTGTTGCCGCCGCCGCTGCCGGAGCGCACGCCGCCCACCGAACGGCTGCCGGAAAGCAGGATGAACAGGTTGCTGCCCATCGCGCTGATGGTCTGTTTGATGGCGTATTGCGCGCCCTGCCCGATGGACATCATCAGCACCACCGCGCCGACGCCGATCACCATGCCGAGCATGGCGAGCAGCGTGCGCAGCCGGTTTGCGCCCATCGCGCGCCAGGCCTCGCCGAGCATGGCGAAGATCATGCCGCCACCTCATTGAGGAAGCATAGAACGCCACGTGTGGTGGTTTCGGTGGCTGGCGGCATTACCCGCACCGCCGCTACGCGCACCGTGTTCATGCCGCCACCTCCATCTGCGGCGTGGGCTGGTCGCTGACGATGTGCCCGTCATGGAATTTCACCTGGCGTTTGGCGTGCCGGGCAATGTCCGCTTCGTGGGTGACCAGCACGATGGTGATACCTTCGCGGTTGAGCTCGTCGAACAGCGCCATGATTTCCTCGCTGGTGTGGCTGTCGAGATTGCCGGTCGGTTCGTCGGCGAGAATCAGGCGCGGGCGGTTGACCAGTGCGCGCGCGATCGCGACGCGCTGCTGCTGGCCGCCGGAAATCTTGTTGGGCATCGATGCCGTGTAGCCGCCCAGGCCGACCTTGGCGAGCAGGTCACGGGCGCGGCGATGGCGCTCTTCGCTTTCTACGCCGCAATAGACCAGCGGCATGGCCACGTTTTCCAGCAGCGACATGCGCGGCAGCAGATTGAAACCCTGGAATACGAAACCGATGGTGCGGTTACGCAGCAAGGCCAACTCATCCTTGCACAGTTCCGCAACGCTGCGGCCATCCAGCGTATAACGCCCGGCACTGGGCTTGTCGAGGCAACCGAGGATATTCATGAAAGTGGATTTGCCCGAGCCGGATGGCCCCATGATGGCGACGAATTCGCCTTGCGCAATGGCGAGGTTGATATCTTTCAGCGCCGGGAACAGCCCGGCGGAAGTCTCGTAGGACTTGTTCAGGTTTTCGATGCTGATGACGGGGGCGGCCATCAGAACATTCTGAGGCGTATTGGCGAGCCGCTGGCCGTCGAGGCTGCCGGTTGCATTTCGCCGACCACGATCCGGTCTCCTGCCTTGAGGTCGCCGCCGGTTATTTCCGTGCTGCGGCCGTCGGTGATGCCGAGCGTGACGTTGACAGGAACGGGCCCGCTTTGCTCCAGCATGTAAACTTTGCCCGAAAAAACGCCGGGCTTGGGCGTGGAGCCACCCTTCGCTACGCCTCCGGGATGGGCGTTCCCGCGTTTCTGGTTGTCGCCATTGGCCGGTTTGAAGCGCAACGCGGCATTGGGAACCAGCAGCGCATCCTTGCGTTCGGCCACCGCGATGCTGACATAGGCGGTCATGCCGGGCAGGAGAATCTGTTCGGGGTTATCCACGTTGACGACGACGTCGTAGGTGACCACATTCTGCTGTGTGGTCGGATTGAGGCGCACCTGCATTACCTCCCCCTGAAAATGGCGTCCGGGGAAGGCGTCCACGGTGAAATGGACTGCCTGGCCGATGCGGATGTTGCCGATGTCCGCTTCGGCAAAATTGGCGTGAATCTGCATCTTGGACAAGTCCTGTGCGATCTTGAACAGCGTCGGGGTTTGTAGGCTGGCGGCGACGGTCTGCCCGATATCCACCGCGCGATCCACCACCACGCCGGACACCGGCGAGCGGATCACCGAATAGGCGAGGTTGGCGCTGTCTTTTTCCACCGCCGCGCGCGCCAGTTGCAATTGGGCTTCGGCGGCTTTTCTGGCCTGGATAGCGGTGTCCAGCTCCTGCTGCGAAATATATTCCTGCGCAAACAGGGAGCGCGCACGCGTCTCGTTGGCGCTGGCCAGTTCCAGCGAAGCTGTAGCGCTTCTCACATTGGCCATGCTTTGTTTCTGTTGTGCGGAGAGCAGGGCGTCGTCCAGTTCCAGCAGAATCTGCCCCTTTTCGACCTTGCTGTTGAAATCGACGTAGAGCTTCTTCACGGTGCCGGAAACCTGTGTGCCGACATTGACCAGCGTTACCGGATTGATCGTGCCGTTGGCGGAAACGGTCTGGCTGATGTCGCCCCTTTCCGCGTCCTGCAAGCGGTATTGCTGCTCCGGCGCGGCCATGTGGAACTGCCGGTAGGCGGCGCCGCCCGCTGCGATGGCGGCAACGGCAACGAAGAACAGGGCAAGCGGGGAGCGCAACAGTTTTTTCACGATCACTTGTTCTCTTGTGCCCGGCCGATGCCACCCGGAAATTCCTTCAGCAGGCTTTCATCCAGGCTGCCCATCGCATGGGCGAGCGCGGCGCGGCTGACGTTCCAGTTGAAAGAGGCCTGGATGCGTTGCTGGCGCGCGCTGGCCAGGGCGCTTTGCGCGTTCAGCACGTCCAGTATGCTGCCCACGCCAGCCTTGTAGCGGCCCAGCGCAACGCGTTCCGATTGCTCGGCGCTGTTCAGCAGATCGGCGGTAGTGCGCAACGATTGCGTGACGGTGACGAGATTCTGGTAGGCCGTCCACACATCCAGCACCACCTGCAGGCGCAGGCGTTCCAACTGCGCCTTTTGTGTTTCCACCTGCGCCTCGGCAGCGCGTATCCGGTAAGTCGGCGCGAAGCCGGAAAAGAGCGGTACTCTCAGATTAAAGCCCACCGACGAGTCGTGCGAGCTGACGCCTGCGGCGTTGGTCTGGTTGGTCGAGGCGGTCATGGAGAGGGAGGGTTTGCCCGCCCCGCGCACTTGATCCACACTGGCTTCGGCGGCTTTCACCTGGGCGGCGGCGGCCTGCAAATCGGGGCGACGCAGTTTGGCTTCCTCGATCAGCGCATCCACGTCGCGGTCGAAACCTGCGGGGATATCCGCAGTTTGGGCGGCAGCCAGTGTCACATTCCGGTTGGCTTCCAGCCCGAGCATGTTTGCCAGGGCGCCCCGCACGTTTTTTGTGTTGCCATCGGCGGTGATGCGATTCAGCGTGGCTTGCGAGTAGGCGGTCTGCGCCTGCAACTTGTCGGCGGGCGTGGCGCTGCCGCTCCGGTAGCGCGCCTCGGCTGCGGCAAAGCTTTCCTTGGCAGCGCGCTCCGATTCGAGCGCGGCGTCCAGCGCGGCCTGCGCGGCCAGCATCTGGTAATAGGATTGCACGGCCTGGAGGAAAACCGCCTGCACCGTGCTGTTCTGTGTGGCGGTCGCCGCCGCCAGCAACTGGCGCGCATTTTCCACGGTGGCGGCGCGCGTGCCGAAATCGAACAGCAGATAGGAAAGCGTCAGCGCGTAGCTGCGCTGCCCGGTGCCCGGCGAAGTGCGGCTGCTGGCGGCGCTCAGGTTGGTGCCGGGAAAGTAATCTGCCTGGCTTACGCCGACCTGTGCCGCCTGGGCGCGGGTGCTTGCCCACACTTCGCGGGTCTGCGGGTTGTTGCACAGCGCGAGATTGATCACTTCCGGGAGGTCGAGCGCGCCATCCGGCATGGCAAACGCGCAGGGGTCGCCGTCAGACGTTCCCGGATGCAATGCAGGCTTGAGAGGCAACTCCGCCGCCGTGTCGAACGGGTCGGAAGTTTCTTCGGCAACAACCAAACCGCTCCAGAGGCAGAGCAGGGCACAAAATACGGAACGCATCTGTTGTGGGCGCATAAGCAACATTGTTTTTTAGTCGCTCAAGTATAACTGTCCCCGATTATTCGGCAATATTTCATTTGTGAAAATTTGTATGCGCTGCCACAGCTGCCTTGTTCGAGGTGGACGTGCGAACAATCAGCGAGCATTTGAAAAACATTTTTCAAAGCGGCGAGTTACAGGAGGATTCAGTTATCCGGAAATTCCGGAATACTGCCGCCGACGGCAAAAGCTACCTGACGCAGTTTTATAATCTCGACGCGATCATTTCCGTGGGCTACCGGGTCAATTCCGTCCGGGCAACCCAGTTTCGCCAGTGGGCCACGCAGGTGTTGCGCGAGTTTGCCATCAAGGGTTATGTGCTGGATAAGAAGCGTATGGAGAACGGCGCTTTTCTCGGCGAGGATTACTTCGAGCGGCTGCTGGCAGAAATACGGGAAATCCGGCTCAGCGAGCGGAAGTTTTACCAGAAAATCACCGACTTTATGCCGCCAGCGTGGGCTACCCCTGATGCAGCACGGAGTATCCGAGGTGGATTGATGAACTTCCGCATTGCCGACACTTTGATCGTTATTTGAGTTATGGCCGACCCAAAACAATTCCTGATCTATCAAAGCGAAGACGGCTCCACCCGCATCGACGTGATGCTGGAAGCGGAAACCCGTTGGCTGAATCAGAATCAGTTGGCCGAGCTGTTCGGCAAGGCCAAGGGTACCGTCAGCGAGCACATCAAGCACATTTTTGAGGATGGCGAGCAGGATGAAAATTCAGTTGTTCGGCTTTTCCGAACAACTTCCGCCGATGGCAAACAGTACGAGGTGGCGCACTACAACCTTGACATGGTGCTGGCTCTGGGCTTCCGGGTACGCAGCCCCGTGGGGGTGCGCTTTCGTCGGTGGGCCAATGACAAGCTGAAGGAGTACATCGTCAAAGGTTTTGTGCTGGATGATGCCCGTGACATTCAATACCGGCTGGGTCACGCGAAGTGGGGCAACTTCCTGAATAAGATTGTGTGATATGAGCAAGAACCCAGAAAAAGTGGCAATAGCCAGCCAGAACGGAGTCCCCGAATGATTACCCGATTGACCCTGCGCAACTTCAAGAGCGTTGGTGAACAAGTCTATGACTTCACACAGTTTGATCTGCTGGTTGGACGAAACAACAGTGGCAAGAGCACCGTGCTTCAGGCGTTGGCTATCTGGCAGTTCTGTGTGGATGAGTTTCATCGGTCGAAGCGCAGCGGCTCCAAGGGAATCCAAGTCGTACTGCCCAACTTCACGGCGTTGCCGGTGCCGGAGTTCAATCTGCTTTGGAAGGACAGAGACATACGCCACTCGCCTAACAAAAAGCAGGAATACATCCTGATAGGCATTCATGTGGAATGGCAGCGTGCAAACGGCGAAACCGGAACGTTTGGTGTGGATTTGCGCTATCACTCACCACAAACCATTTACGCCATTCCTGGCGGTGGCTGGACGCAGTTTCGCGCCTGTGAACACAGGGGTGATCTGCCCATAATCGCCTATGTGCCCCCGTTTTCCGGCCTTGAGCCGACAGAGAAAGCGCTGGATGTTTCACCCATCCGCCAGCAGGTTGGCAAAGGTCAACCCGGCAGCGTGCTGCGTAACTTGTTGTTGCGGGTATGCCCAGCACCACCGCGTGATCCGAACGGACGCATTGCCAAAGGGTATGAACACCCACCCGCAGACTGGAAAGAGCTGGCTAACATTGTTGAACGCTGGTTTTCGGTCAAGATTAGTGAGCCGAAATATGACTCAGCCAAAGATGTTTACATCACGGTCGAATATCGCCAAAACAGCAAGGACTACGACATCATCGCCGGGGGGAGCGGGTTTCACCAAACACTGACTTTGCTGGCTTTCTTGTATGGGTATGACAAGACAACTATCTTGCTCGACGAACCAGATGCCCACTTGCACGTCAATCTGCAACGTGAGATTCTCGATTTTTTCAAACGCAAGTCACTCGAACTCGGTACGCAATTCCTGATTGCCACGCACGCTGAAGAATTTGCACGTGGTGTGGATGCAAGCCAAATCATCTCATTGCTAAACCGGGTACCCAAGCGAATCGATTCGACCCCAGCCGTACTTCAGGCTATGGCAGACGTGTCCAACGAGGACGTGACACGATTGCTGGGCTCTCCATACATCCTTTATGTGGAAGGCGAGAGTGACGAACGCATTCTTCGTGCATGGGCCGAGTCGTGTGGCGCGCAGGAGGCGATGGACAAAGTCTGCTTTAAGACGATGGGCGGTGGCGGAAAGAAAAACATGAAGGAACGGGCTGATCTGCACTATGCCGCTCTGCAGCAAATCATCCCCGGGGTGTCGAGACTCATGCTGTTCGACTTTGACGACGCCAACGATGCGTTTCATCCAAAGCCCGGCAACCCGTCGCTTGCCGAGTGGAAGCGCAAGAATATTGAAAATTATCTGCTCGTATCTGACGCATGGAAGCGGGCTGCACTGCAGCAACTCGGATACGCCGAAGATGAGTTGTTCGCTGAGCCGATTCTGAAATCTATTGACGCGTTTTTTGCCGGGGAAAACCTAACGCTGCCGCCAGGGAAAACTTGGCGAAATGTCGGTGCGAACGTGTTCAGCGTGGTGGATGGCAAGCGCATTTTGTTTGAAAACAACGAGTCTCTCTTCCAGCAGCTTAGAAAGGGAGAGCCCCCTGTGCAACTCATTCGTGAACAGGTGGCGCTAAGCATGACAGCAGATGAAATTCACGAGGATGTTCATCAGTTTATTGACAAGTTGAAGGCGTTGACCGGTCAACCCTGATGATCGCAAGCATTGTTGACACCGTTACCCGCGCCAGAGACCGGCTGCTTGTCACTGCCACCGAGCCTGCGTCCGAGTTCCTTGACGATCTGTTGGTTACGCCTGCCAAGGGAGCACCATGAGTTGGACGACTTCTGCCGATCTGCGCTTGCAGGTGCAAAAGCTGTGGGACAAGGGGGACTTGCTGCGTCCGTGCGTGCAGGAGGAGGCGATGTTGCCCCGACGCCTGCGCCTCACCGGGCCGACATCGACCGAGCTGACCGAACGCTTTGACGAGGTGCGGGCGTGGATGACGGATTTGCGGCAGGCTGCAACCCCGCATAGCGCGCCGCGCCTGCGCATCGTCCTGCGCGAATTCCGCCACCGCGTGCTGGGCGCCAACGCCGTGCCGGGCGAGGTCTGGCTCGACACGCTGGATGACGCGCTGGCCTTGATCGGCAAACAAAAAGACTTCAAGCGTTTCACCAGCCTGGTGCATTTGACGCGCGAACAGCAGCCGGCCTTGCTGCCGTGGCTGGAGAAACGCCCGCTCAACGCGCTGGCCTTGGCCGATGCCTGGCCGCGCCTGTTGAGCGTCGTCTCCTGGCTGCAGGCGCATCCGCGCCTCGGCATTTATCTACGGCAGGTGGACATTGCCGGGGTGGACAGCAAGTTCATTGAGGCGTACCGGGGCGTGCTCTCGGAACTGCTGGACCTGGCCTTGCCCTTGGATGCCATCGACGCAAGCGCCAGCGGGGCCAGCCAGTTTTGCCGCCGCTACGGCTTCAAGGACAAGCCCCTGCGCATCCGCTTTCGCTTGCTGGACCCGCGTGTGGCGCTGCTGCCCGATGGATGTGAGCAGGACATCGGCGTGACCCAGGCCGCTTTTGAGCGGCTTGACCTCCCCGTCAGCCGGGTGTTCATCACCGAAAACGAGGTCAATTTTTTGGCCTTTCCGCCGCTGGCGGGCAGCATGGTGATCTTCGGCGCGGGTTATGGCTTCGAGGTGCTGGCAGGTGCCCAGTGGCTGCAACAGCGCCACATTTTTTACTGGGGTGACATCGACACCCACGGCTTTGCCATCCTGGACCAGTTGCGTGCCGAGCTGCCCCACGCCCACTCGTTGCTGATGGATCGCACCACCTTGCTGGCCCATGCCTCGCAATGGGGCGAGGAGCCGCAACCCCTGCTGCGTGACCTG
>Ga0156020_1068_pt1 | contig 20544 bp, 18 predicted proteins | sample RifCSPlowO2_02_FD_107674 | JGI IMG/M metagenome (GOLD analysis project Ga0156020, IMG submission 107674) | Gallionellales bacterium RIFCSPLOWO2_02_FULL_59_110 | reverse complement strand
ATGAAACCACTAGCCATTCGACTAAGCGAGCAAACAACGCCCGCTAAGTCGCTGGTTATGTCCGGGCACCCGTGGGAAGCGCAGCATTTCGCCTGGAACGACGCCTGGCAATTGCCCAATCTTGCGGTGAACGACCTGCGCCACAAGGCGGGTTGGTTCGCTGATGCGGTATATGGCGCGCCTTCCGAGAAGTTGTGGCTGGTCGGCATCACCGGCACCAACGGCAAAACTTCCACCAGCCACTGGATCGCGCAGGCGCTGAACGATGCCGGCAAGAAATGCGCGCTGATCGGCACGCTCGGCAGCGGTTTTGCCGGAGCGTTGCAGCCCAGCGCGAATACCACGCCGGATGCGATCCGCGTGCATGGCCTGCTCGCGGATTATCTGGCCGCCGATGCGCAGGCAGTGGCGATGGAAGTGTCATCGCACGCGCTGGCGCAGGGGCGGGCGAACGGCGTGCGTTTCGATGTGGCGCTGCTGACCAACCTGAGCCGCGACCACCTCGACTATCACGGCGACATGGAGAGCTACGCGGCGAGCAAGCGCAAGCTGTTCGACTGGGATCGACTGAAATATGCGGTGCTGAACCTCGACGACGCGTTTGGCGCATCGCTCGCCGAGGAATTGTGCGAGGGAGCAAACGAGGCGCCTCGCGCAATTTCGATTCCCGAAGTCATCGGCTACGGCCTGATCGACACCGCCTTGCAACTGGCCGAGCGCCTCGGCCTGCGCATGGTGTACGGCAACCTCGTTGAGATGAGCGCGCGCGGGTTGCGGCTGAACGTTCATTCGAGCTGGGGTGGGGCGCAGATCAGCAGCATGCTGGTCGGCCGCTTCAATGCGGAAAATTTGCTGGGCGCCTTGGCGGTGCTGCTGGCGAGTGGCGTCGAACTGGATAAAGCGGCGCAGTCGCTGGGCAGAGTGCAAGCGGTGGCCGGGCGGATGCAGCGGGTCGGCGGCACAGGGCATTCGGGCGATATAGCCCAGCCGACGGTCATCGTGGACTATGCGCACACGCCGGACGCGCTGGAAAAAGTGTTGCTGGCGTTGCGCGAGGTGGGCGCGTCTTCAGGAGGAAAACTGATCTGCGTATTCGGTTGCGGCGGCGACCGCGACCGGGGCAAGCGCGCGATGATGGGGCTGGTCGCCGAGAGGTTTGCCGACCATTGCATCGTCACCAGCGACAACCCGCGCAACGAGGATCCGCAGGGCATCATCGCCGAAATCCTCGGCGGCATGACCGCAAACAGCCACGAAGTCGTCGTTGAGCGCGCCGCTGCCATCGCGCGCGCCATCGGTATGGCGCGGCGACTGGATACCGTGCTGCTGGCCGGCAAGGGCCATGAGGATTACCAGGAGATCAATGGGGTGAAGTATCCGTTCAGCGATGTGACGGTTGCCGGGGAGGCACTGCGGGCATGGAGGGAAACGCCATGATGCTGCTCTCGCAAGCCGCACAGGAACTGGGCGCGCGCCTGATCGGAGAGGATGCGCGCTTTTTTTCGGTATCCAGCGATTCGCGCACGATACAGCCGGGAGACCTGTTCATCGCGCTGCGCGGCGAGCATTTCGACGGCTACGAGTTCGTTGCAACTGCCGTGAGCTCCGGCGCCGTCGCGGCGCTGGTCAACTCCGACAGCCATGAGGCGCATCCCGCAGCCCTCGACCCGCAGTCTGCGGTCCTGGTGGTGCCGGACACCCGTCTTGCGCTGGGGCAACTTGCGGCGTACTGGCGCAGGCAATTCGACATTCCGCTGGTGGCGGTTACCGGCAGCAACGGCAAGACCACGGTGAAGGAAATGCTCGCCGCCATCCTGCGCGCGGCGTCAGGCAGCTATGACGCGGTGCTGGCGACAAAGGGAAATTTCAACAACGACATCGGCATGCCGCTGACCCTGCTGCAATTGAACGCGCAGCATCGCTATGCCGTGATCGAGATGGGCATGAACCACCCCGGCGAAATCGATTACCTGACCCAGATCGCTTCCTCCGACGTGGCGCTTATCACCAATGCCAGCGGCGCGCATCTGGCCGGGCTGGGCTCGGTGGAAGCGGTAGCGCGCGCCAAGGGGGAGATATTTGCTGGCTTGAAGCCGCGCGGCACCGCAATTATCAACGCAGAGGACGAGTATGCGCCGCTGTGGCGCATGCTCGCCGGCTCGCATCCGCTGCTCGAATTCGGTCTGGACGGACATGCCGACGTGGCCGGGCAATGGCAGCCGCAAGGAACCGGCCTGCGCCTTGACGCCAACACTCCATCGGGGAATTTCAGCGCGGAATTGCAAGTGCCGGGCGCGCACAACGCGCGCAACGCCTTGGCGGCAAGCGCCGCCGCCATCGCGTTGAACGTGCCGCTGGAGGTCATCGCTCTGGGGCTGGAAGAATTCGGCGGTGTCGACGGCCGCTTGCAGCGCAAGACCGCGCGGCATGGCGCGACATTGATCGACGACACCTACAACGCCAACCCCGCCTCTATGCGCGCCGCGATCAGCGTGTTGGCCCAAAGCGGTGTGGAAAACCCCGGCGGCAAGCGTGTGCTGGTGTTCGGCGACATGGGCGAACTGGGCGATAGCGCCGCCGCGCTTCATGCCGAAATCGGCACCGCAGCGCGCAGCGCCGGGATCGAGAAACTTTATGCGCTGGGCGCGTTGAGCGTCAATGCGGTGCGCGCTTTCGGTTGCGGCGCGGAGCATTTCGAGCGCATCGAGGATATGTACAAGGCGCTGGAAGACGAACTGGATGAGGGCGTCACCGTGCTGGTGAAGGGTTCGCGCTTCATGAAAATGGAGCGCGTGGTGTCCTACTGTATGGGCACGGAGAAGGGAGAAGAAAAAGAGAAGGGAGAAGGGGGAAGGGAGAAGGGTAGCTGCGCGCTGCCCTCCCCTTCCCCCTTACCCCTTCCCCCTTCCCTGAAAGGAGGGGATCACTAAATGTTGCTTGCACTCGCACAATGGCTGGCCCAAGACGTCCGCTTTTTCAGCGTGTTCAATTACATCACGCTGCGCGCCGTGCTGGCGGCGATGACCGCGCTGGTTATTTCGTTTGTGGTCGGGCCGGCGATGATCCGCAGGCTGACCGCCTACAAGATCGGGCAATCGGTGCGCAGCGACGGGCCGCAGACGCATCTGGTCAAGGCAGGCACGCCGACCATGGGCGGCGCCCTGATCCTCATCTCTATTGCGATCACTACCTTGCTGTGGGGCGATTTGCATAACCATTACGTGTGGGTGGTGCTGCTCACTACGCTGGGGTTCGGCGTGATCGGCTGGGTGGACGATTACCGCAAGGTGGTGCATCGCAACCCCAAGGGGCTGTCGGCCAAGGCCAAAATGTTCTGGCAATCCATCATCGCGCTGATGGCCGCCATCTATCTGTGGAATACCGCGTCGCTGCCCGCGCAGACCGAACTGATCGTGCCGTTCCTGAAGTTTCTGGTGTTTCCGCTCCCGGCGTTTCTGTTCGTCGTGCTGGCCTATCTGGTCATTGTCGGCACCAGCAACGCGGTCAATCTGACCGACGGGCTGGACGGGCTCGCCATCATGCCCACCGTGATGGTAAGCGGCGCGCTGGCGATATTCGCGTATGTGGCGGGCAATGCGGTGTTCTCGAAATACCTGGGTATCCCCTACATCCCGGGGGCGGGCGAGCTGGCGATATTTTGTAGTGCGATTGCCGGCGCGGGGCTGGCGTTCCTGTGGTTCAACGCCTATCCCGCCGAAGTGTTCATGGGCGATGTCGGAGCGCTGGCGCTCGGCGCGGCGCTCGGCATCGTGGCGGTAATCGTGCGCCAGGAACTGGTGCTGTTCATCATGGGCGGCGTGTTCGTGGTCGAGGCGGTGTCGGTGATGATCCAGGTGGCCTCGTTCAAGCTCACCGGCAAGCGCGTATTCCGTATGGCGCCGCTGCACCATCACTATGAGTTGAAGGGCTGGAAAGAGACCCAGGTCGTGGTGAGGTTCTGGATTATCACGATGCTGCTGGTATTGATTGGGCTGGCGACGTTGAAGTTGAGGTAGTCGTAGGGGCACGATTCATCGTGCCCTTCTTCGAATACCCGAAAATCAGGGCGCGATAAATCGCGCCCCTACGCAAGGTTTAGGAGGGTAGTTGAAACAATGGGCTGACAAAAATGTGCTGGTGCTCGGTCTCGGCGAGACCGGCCTGTCGATGCTGCGCTGGTTGAGCGCGCAGGGCGCGCGCCTGCGCGTGGCGGACAGCCGCAACGGGCCGCCCGGCTTGGCCGAAGCCGGCCAGTATGTTGCGGCCGGGCAGATTTTCTGCGGCGCATTCGGCGAAGCCATGTTGGAGGGCATCGAACTGATCGCCATCAGCCCGGGCGTGCCGCTGCGCGACCCGGTTGTGGCGCAAGCCGTGGCGCGCGGTATTACGGTCGTCGGCGATATCGAACTCTTCGCGCAGCAACTCATGGATTACGATTTGCGGCTTACGACCAAAGTCATCGCGATCACTGGCGCGAACGGCAAAACTACCGTGGCCAGCATGGTGGAGCATCTGTGCAAGGCGGCGGGCAAGGATGCGGTGGCGGCGGGCAATATCTCGCCGGCGGTGCTGGACGTGGTGCTGGCGCGCGGCGCAAACCAGCCGGAAGTCTGGGTGCTGGAATTGTCCAGCTTCCAGCTCGAAACGACCGCGACGCTGAATGCCGATGCGGCCACGGTGCTCAATATCAGCGAAGATCACCTGGACCGCTATGACAGCATCGATGAATACGCGGCGGCCAAGGAGCGCATTTTTTTCGGCAGCGGGGTGCAGGTGCTGAATCGCGATGACGCGCGCAGCATGGGCATGGCGCTGCCCGACCGCGAGGTCGTGACCTTCGGGCTGGACGTGTCGTCTCACGAACAGGATTTCGGCGTGGAGCGGAATCGCGATGATATTTGGCTGATGCAGGGCGATCACCAGCTGCTCAAGGTCAGCGAGCTGAGCACCGCCGGTATGCACAACGTTGCCAACGCGCTGGCGGCGCTGGCGCTGTGCCGCGCGATCGGCCTGCCGATGCCGGCATTGCTCGATGCGCTGCGCAGCTTCAGGGGATTGCCGCACCGCGTGGAGCGCATCGCCGAGATCGACGGCGTGGTCTATTACGACGACTCCAAGGGCACCAACGTCGGCGCGACGGTTGCCGCGCTCGAAGGTTTGGGACGCAAGGTGGTGCTGATCGCGGGCGGCGAAGGCAAGGGGCAGGATTTCGCGCCGCTCAAACCGGTCGTGATGCGGCATGCGCGCGCCGTGATGCTGATCGGGCGGGATGCGCCGCTGATCGTGTCCGCGCTGGAAGGTTGCGGCGTGCCGCTGCAGCACGCCGCGAACATGAACGATGCGGTGCGGCATGCCGCGCAACTCGCGCAATCGGGCGATGCGGTGCTGCTGTCACCGGCCTGCGCCAGTTTCGACATGTTCCGCAATTATGCGCATCGCGCCGAGATATTCGTGGAAGCGGTGCATGGGTTGATCAAGGAGGCCGCATGGTCGCGCTGACGCCTGCCGGGGATATGCAGACCGGCGCGCCGCGCCGCCCGGTCGCCGTCAAGACACGCACCCGTCCGCCGCAGGCGCAGTTCGACGAACTGTTGCTCTGGGTGCTGATTGCCCTGCTCGCGCTCGGCTTGGTGATGGTGTATTCCGCCTCGATCCCCACGGCGGAGGCCGGCAAATACACCGGATTTCAGCCGGCCTATTATCTGCTGCGGCATGGTGCATACATTGCCATCGGCTTGCTGGCCGGCGTGCTGGCCTTTCAGGTGCCGGTGCAATTATGGCAGAGCTATGCGCCCTATTTGTTCCTGGCAGGTGTGGTGTTGCTGGTTCTGGTGCTGGTGCCAGGCATCGGGCGCGAAGTCAACGGCAGCAACCGCTGGCTGTCGCTCTACATTATCAATCTGCAACCATCCGAGCTGATGAAACTATTCGTCGTGCTGTATGCCGCCAGTTATACGGTGCGCAAGGCAAAGGTAAAGGACACCTTCGTCAAGGCATTCATGCCGATGTTCGCGGTGATGGTGCTGGTCGGAGGCCTGTTGCTGCTAGAACCGGACATGGGCGCGTTCGTGGTGATACTCGCAATCGCCCTCGGCATGCTGTGGCTGGGCGGCTACAACATCAAGGTGTTTCTCGCCCTGCTGCTGGCGCTGCCGGTCGCGTTCGCCGCACTGATCTATTTCTCGCCCTACCGTATGCAGCGTATCGTCGGCTTCATGGATCCATGGTCAGACCCGTTCGGCAAGGGCTATCAGCTCAGCCATGCATTGATCGCCTTCGGGCGCGGCGAATGGTTCGGCGTGGGGCTGGGCGGCAGCGTGGAAAAACTGTTCTACCTGCCAGAAGCGCATACCGATTTTCTGCTGGCCGTGATCGCCGAAGAGTTGGGGCTGGTCGGCGTGACTGCGGTGATCGCGCTGTTTGCGCTGCTGGTATTGCGCTCCTTTCAGATCGGCCGCCATGCCGCCTTTCTCGGGCGCAATTTTTCCGCACTGGCAGCGCAAGGCATCGGTGTGTGGCTCGGCATACAGGCGATGATCAATATCGGCGTGAACATGGGCGTACTGCCGACCAAGGGATTGACCCTGCCGTTCCTCAGCTTCGGCGGCAGCGGCCTGGTGGTGAACTGCATTGCCGCAGCGGTGCTGCTCAGGGTGGACTATGAGAACCGGAGAGTTGCGCGGGGGTTGCCGGTATGAACCTGAAAAACAAATCAGCCACAGAGTTCACAGAGCACACAGAGATAAACCGGCGCATTCTCTGTGGGCTCTGTGTTCTCTGTGGCAAAAAGGGTTTTAAACAATGAGTCGCGCCATACTCATCATGGCAGGCGGCACCGGCGGGCACATCATGCCGGGGCTCGCGGTCGCCGACATCCTGCGCGCGCAGGGCTGGCGCGTGGTCTGGCTCGGTGCGCCGGGCGGCATGGAGGGGGAACTGGTGCCGAAACACGGCTACGAGATGGCCCAGGTGAATTTCTCCGGCCTGCGCGGCAAGGGGTTCGCGCGCATGCTGCTGCTGCCGCTCATGCTGCTGCGCGCGTTCGCGCAGAGCGTGGCGGTGCTGCTGCGCCATCGTCCCGACGTGGTGCTGGGCATGGGCGGCTACATCAGCTTCCCAGGCGGGATGATGGCCTCACTGCTCAATCGCCCGCTGGTGATCCACGAGCAGAATTCCGTCGCCGGGTTGAGCAACAAGGTGCTGGCGCGCCTGGCGGATAAGGTGTTGAGCGGCTTTCCCGACGTGCTGCCGCAAGCGCTGTGGTGCGGCAACCCGGTGCGCGCGGAGATCGCGGCTCTGCCGGAACCCGCGCAGCGCTATGCGGCGCGCAGCGGCAGGCTGAACCTGCTGGTAGTGGGCGGCAGCCTCGGTGCAAAGGCGCTAAACGAGACGCTGCCGCAGGCGCTGGCGCTGCTGCCGGAAGAGTTGCGCCCGCAGGTGATTCACCAGACCGGAAAGCAGCATTTCGAGGCGGTGGAAAAACTTTATGCAGAGGCCTTCGTGCAGGCCGACATCCGCCCGTTCCTCGACGATATGGCAGGCAGTTACGCGAACGCCGACCTGGTGATCTGCCGCGCCGGCGCGTTGACCATTGCGGAACTCGCGGCGGCGGGCGTGGCGAGCATCTTGATCCCGTTTCCGTTTGCGGTGGACGATCACCAGACGCACAACGCGCGTTTTCTCTCCGCGCGCGGGGCGGCGATCCTGTTGCCGCAGGGCGAATTGAGTGCGCAGAAACTGGCGCAACTGTTAAGGGAATTGACGCGCGAGAAATTATCGGCGATGGCGCAACAGGCGCGCGGTGCGGCCAAGGTTGATGCGGCTGAACAAGTGGCGCGAGTATGCGCAGAACTGGCGGGATAACGGTGAAAAGTGAAAGGTGAAAAGTGAAACGTAAAACCGCCCCATTTCTGGCCATCTCGCACAAATGCGTGAGGAAACATTTCACGTTTCACTTTTCACGTTTCACGGACGAGGCATGAAACACAAAGTCAAACATCTGCATTTCGTCGGTATCGGTGGCTCCGGCATGAACGGCATCGCCGAGGTGCTGCTCAACCTGGGTTTCCAGGTGAGCGGCTCCGATCTTGCCGAGAACGCCGCCACGCAGCGCCTCATGCAGCTCGGCGCGACGGTGCATCTCGGCCACGCCGGGGAGAATCTCGCCAAGGCCGATGCGGTGGTGGTGTCCACCGCCGTGAAGCCGGACAACCCGGAAGTGCTCGCGGCGCGCGCGCGCCGCATCCCGGTGGTGCCGCGCGCGATGATGCTCGCGGAACTGATGCGTCTGCGCCAGGGCATCGCGGTAGCGGGCACGCACGGCAAGACCACCACCACCTCGCTGGCCGCCAGCGTGCTGGCCAAGGGCGGCTTCGATCCAACTTTCGTGATCGGCGGCAAGCTCAACAGCAGCGGCGCCAACGCCAAGCTCGGCACCGGCGAGTTCATCGTCGCCGAGGCCGACGAGTCGGATGCGTCGTTTTTGCACCTGCAGCCGATTATTGCCGTGATTACCAATATCGACGCCGACCACATGGAGACCTACGGCCACGATTTCGGCAGGCTCAAGCAGGCGTTCGTGGACTTTGTCGAGCATCTGCCGTTCTATGGCATGGCGATGCTGTGCATCGACGACGCCAACGTGCGCGAAATCCTGCCGCGCATCACCAAGCCGGTGTGCACTTACGGCCTCAGCGAAGGCGCAATGATCCGTGCGGTGGACGTGCGCCACCAGGGCGGGCAGATGCGCTTCACCGCCGAATGCCGCCAGAACGGCACGCCGAAGGATCTCGACATCACGCTGAATCTGGCCGGGACGCATAACGTGCTGAACGCGCTCGCGGCAATCGCGATCGGGCTGGAAGTGTGCGTGGCGGATGACGCGATCATTGCCGCGCTGACGGAGTTTCAGGGCGTGGGGCGGCGCTTTCAGAGGTATGGGGAGGTGGCGCTGCCACCGGAGAAGGGTGGTGAGGCAACTGCACGCGAAGGTTTTACCCTTCCCCCTTCCCCCTTCCCTCTTCACCAAGAAGGCAGCTTTACTCTCATTGACGACTACGGACACCATCCGGCGGAAATGGCCGCCACGCTGGCGGCGGCGCGCGGCGCGTTTCCCGGCAGGCGCCTGGTGCTGGCCTTCCAGCCGCACCGCTTCACGCGCACGCGCGACCTGTTCGAGGATTTCGTGAGAGTGCTGCGCGGCGTGGATGCGCTGTTGCTGGCGGAAGTGTATGCGGCGGGCGAGGCGCCTATCGTCGCGGCAGACGGGCGCGCGCTGATGCACGCGCTGCGCGTCGCCGGGCAGGACGAGGCGGTATTTGTCGAGAACATCGGGGACATGCCGCAGGCCATCATGCAGATGGCGCGCGACGGCGACGTGGTGATCACGATGGGCGCGGGCTCGATCGGCGGCGTACCCGGCGCAGTCGCGCAGATGGCGCAAGGCAAAACATGAATATGAGCGAGCCGGAAAAATTTATTGCGGATGGTTTGCGCGGAGAGATGCTCTGCGACGCGCCGATGAGCCGCCACACGAGCTGGCGCGCGGGCGGCGTGGCCGAGCGCCTGTACCGGCCCGCCGACCTCGCCGACCTGCTGGTGTTCCTGCGGCAGTTGCCGCCGGACGAGCCGCTGTATCCCGTCGGCCTGGGCAGCAACCTGCTGGTGCGCGACGGCGGGCTGCGCGGCACGGTGATGTTGTTGCACGGCGCGTTGGGCGGGCTGCGCCTCGAAGCGGACGGTAGCGTCTCCCCGCAAGGAGGAGGCCGTGGTTGTAAAGCCACTGAAGTGGCAACAACCACGCTCTATGCAGAGGCCGGCGTGCCGGGCGCGAAGCTGGCGCGCTTCGCCGCGCTGCATAACCTGCGCGGTGCGGAGTTCTGCGCCGGTATCCCCGGCACGCTCGGCGGCATGCTGGCGATGAATGCCGGCTGCTACGGCAGCGAAATATGGCAGGAGGTGCTGCGCGTGATGACGGTGAACAGGTGCGGCGAAGTGCTTGTGCGCACGGCTGAAGATTACGAGATCGGTTATCGGCATGTGGCTTTGAAAGAGAAGGGAGAAGGGAAAGGAGAGAAGGGAGAAGGGAGAAGGGAGAAGGGTAAAACCTTGAAGCTCGGCGAAGTTACCCTTCCCCCTTCCCCCTTCCCCATTCCCCAGGAGGAATTTTTCGTCGCCGCCTCGCTGAGGTTCGAGCAAGGCGACGGCGCCGCCGCGCGCCAGGAGATCAAAGCGCTGCTCGCAAAGCGCATCGCCAGCCAGCCGCTGAACCTGCCGAATGCCGGGTCGGTGTTCCGCAATCCGCCGGGCGATCATGCGGCACGGCTGATCGAGCAATGCGGCTTGAAAGGTAAGCAGGTCGGCGGCGCGCAGGTGTCGGAGAAACACGCCAACTTCATCGTGAACACCGGCGGCGCGACGGCGGCGGATATCGAAAACTTGATCGACGAAGTACGGGCGGCGGTGCGGCAACAGACCGGCATCGAGCTGCATCCGGAAGTGAGAATTATTGGTGAATATACAAATCGTGGATAAGAACAACCCTTCCCCCTTCTCCCTTCCCCCTTCCCACTTTGGCAAGGTGGCGGTGCTGTTCGGCGGCAAGTCCGCCGAGCGCGAGGTGTCGCTGAAGAGCGGCGCGGCGGTGCTCGCGGCGCTCAGGCGCAGCGGAGTGGACGCGCACGCGTTCGATCCGGCGGTGCAGAACTTGCAGGCGTTGCGCGACGAAGGTTTCGAGCGCGCCTTCATCGCGTTGCACGGGCGCTTCGGCGAGGACGGCACGGTGCAGGGCGCGCTGGAACTGTTGGGCATCCCCTACACCGGCAGCGGCGTGCTGGCCTCGGCGCTGGGCATGGACAAGTGGCGCACCAAGCTGGTGTGGCAGGCGGCGCAATTGCCGGTGCCGAAATATACGCTGCTCGATGCGCACAGCGATTGGGCGGGAGTCGCGCAGCATCTGGGATTGCCGCTGTTCGTCAAGCCGGCCAACGAAGGCTCCAGCGTCGGCATCAGCAAGGTGAAGGCGGTCGGCGAATTGCGCAAGGCATACCTGGAAGCGGCGAAGCACGACAAGCTGGTGATCGCGGAAAGTTTTATCGGCGGCGGGGAATACACCGTGGCGATCCTCGGCAATGAGGCGTTGGCGGCAATCAAGATCGAGCCGGCCAGCGAGTTCTACGACTACGAGGCGAAATATTTCCGCGACGACACGCGCTACCTGTGCCCCTGCGGGTTGAGCGCGGAAAAGGAGGATGAGATGCAGCGCCTGGCCAAACAGGCCTTCGCGCTGATCGGCGGACAGGGCTGGGGGCGGGTGGATTTTCTGATGGACGAGGCGGGCAAGCCCTATCTGCTGGAAGCGAACACCGCGCCGGGGATGACCGACCACAGCCTGGTGCCGATGGCGGCGCGCCAGGCCGGCATTAGCTTCGAGCAACTGGTGGTGAAGGTGCTGGAGATGGCAGGAGTTAACAAATGATCTTCACGCTTGTCCTTTCTCCCGCTTGCGGGATAACCAGCGACTTGGCTGCGGTCGTTTGCAGCCTAGTCGAATGGCTAGTTGTTTCACACAGAGAGTTAGAGAGAGGGATGTATGTGGGATAACGCCGCCCTGCTGAGAAGCATCGCCAATGCGCTGCTGGCTTTCAGCGTGTTGGCGGCGCTGTACGGAGCGGTTTATTACACGGTGCACCTGCCGGGGTTGTTCCCGCTGCGCAGCATGCATTTGGGCGCGGCTCCGCAGCGCGTGGATGCGCAAGCAGTGCTGGCGGTGGCGCGCGGCGAAGTGCGCGGCAACTTTTTTACCGTGGATATCGAGCGCTTGCGGAAGTCGCTGGAAAAGCTGCCGTGGGTGCGCAAAGTCGCCATCCGCCGCGAATTTCCCGGCAGGTTGATCGTGCGACTGGAAGAACATCAGGCGCTGGGCCGCTGGAACGGCACGGCGCTGGTGAACACCTATGGCGAGGTGTTCGGCGCGGAAAGCGAACAGGCGTTGCCGGATTTTATCGGGTCGGATGGATCGTCGGCGAAGGTGGCGCAGCATTATGCGCAGTTCGGCGCGCAACTTGCCGCGCTGAATCTGCGTATCGCGCAGCTCGCATTGACGCCGCGCCACGCCTGGCAGCTGCGCCTGGATAACGGATTGGTGCTGGAGCTGGGGCGCGAACAGATGCAGCAGCGTCTGGCGCGGTTTGTAACAGTCTATCCGTACAGCCTCGCCGCAATGCAGGGAGCCATCAAGTATGTGGATTTGCGTTACCGCAACGGCTTTGCCGTGGGCGGCGCGATTACGGGTTGAAGTCTGGCAGTGGAGAGCATGCGATGAGCAGAAACAGGGAAACAAAAAATCTGGTGGTTGGGCTGGATATCGGCACATCCAAGATTGTAGCCATTGTCGGCGAGATCAAGCCGGAAGGAACGCTGGAGGTGATCGGCATGGGCATGCACGAATCCGGCGGCATGAAAAAAGGCATGGTGGTCAATATCGAGGCCACTGTGGACGCGATCAAGCGCGCGCTGGAAGAGGCGGAACTGATGGCCGACTGCAAGATTGTCGAGGTGCATACCGGCATTGCCGGCAGCCACATCCGCGGCATCAATTCGCGCGGCATGGTGAAGATCAAGGAGAAGGAAGTTGCGCCTGCCGACATCGAACGCGTCCTCGAGACCGCCAGTTCGGTTAGCCTGCCTGCCGACCAGCAGATCCTGCATGTTCTCGAGCAGGAATTCAGCATCGACGGGCAGGACGGCATCAAGAAGCCGCTCGGCATGAGCGGCATGCGACTAGACGTCGAGGTGCACATCGTCAGCGGCGCGGTGGCGGCGGTGCAGAACATCATGAAATGCATCCACCGCTGCGGGCTGGAGGTCAACGAGCTGATCCTGCAACCGCTGGCGTCGAGCAAGGCGGTGCTGGAAGAAGATGAGAAGGAGCTGGGCGTGTGTCTCGTCGACATCGGCGGCGGGACCACCGACATTTCCGTATTTACCGGCGGAGCGATCCGCCACACCGCGGTGATCCCGATCGCCGGCGACCAGATCACCAACGACATCGCGATGGCGCTGCGCACGCCGACGCAGGATGCCGAAGAAATCAAGATCAAGTACGGCTGCGCGTTGCGCCAGTTGGCCGACAGCGGCGCGATCGAAGTGCCGGGCGTGGGCGAGCGCGGGCCGCGCATGTTGTCGCGCCAGACGCTGGCCGAGGTGATCGAACCGCGCGTCGAGGAATTGTATTCGCTGGTGCAGCAGGAACTGCGCCGCAGCGGTTTCGAGGAATTGCTCTCGTCGGGCATCGTGATTACCGGCGGCAGCAGCGCGATGCAGGGCATGGTCGAGCTGGGCGAAGAAATTTTCCATCTGCCGGTGCGCCTCGGCATCCCCAAGTATGTCGGCGGATTGTCCGATGTGGTGAAAACGCCGCGCATGGCAACCGGCGTCGGGCTGCTGCTGTATGGGCTGGAGCACTTCCAGCGCGATGAAGAAACGCGCAGGCAATCCGGTTCGTTCGGCGACGTTCTGGCAAAAATGAAGTCATGGTTCCAGGGCAATTTTTAAATCCACTTCACGGGCGCATCGCGGGAAATGAATTTGGGAGATAAATTTGCAGGGGTTGAGTTACGGGGTCGGTTCAGGGTTGGTTTGTAATTATGAAAAGGAGAAAATGATGGCGTTCGAACTAATGGAAGCGGAAACACAGGAAGCGGTAATCAAGGTGATCGGGGTGGGCGGCTGCGGCGGCAATGCGGTCGATCACATGATTGAGCAGGGCGTGATGGGGGTCGAGTTCATCGTCATCAACACCGATGCCCAGGCGCTCAAGCGCAGCAAGGCACGCACCCAGTTGCAGATCGGCGCGAACATCACCAAGGGCTTGGGCGCGGGCGCCAAGCCGTCGGTCGGCCAGGCGGCCGCCGAAGAGGACCGCGAGCGCATCAAGGAAATGATCAGCGGCGCAAACATGGTGTTTATCACCGCCGGCATGGGTGGCGGCACCGGGACGGGCGCCGCGCCGATTGTCGCGCAGATCGCACGCGAACTGGACATCCTGACCGTGGCGGTGGTCACCAAGCCGTTCGCTTATGAAGGCAACCGGATGCGTTTTGCCAAGGCCGGTATCGACGCTTTGCACGAGCATGTCGATTCGCTGATCATCGTGCCGAACTCCAAGCTGATGGAGGTGCTGGGCAACGATGTTACCGTGCCGGAAGCCTTCAAGGCCGCCAATGGCGTGTTGCAGGGCGCGGTGGCGGGTATCGCCGAAGTGATCAACGTGCCTGGGTTGATCAACGTGGACTTTGCCGACGTGCGCACCGTGATGTCGGAAAACGGCATGGCGATGATGGGCTCCGCGATCGCCACCGGCCCGGATCGCGCGCGCCTTGCGGCAGAAGCTGCAATCGCCAGCCCCCTGCTGGAAGACGTGGACATGTCCGGCGCGCGCGGCGTGCTGGTGAACATCACTTCGTCCAGCAGCCTGAAACTGAAGGAGCTGGAAGATGTGATGGAATGCGTGCAGTTTGCCGCGGAAGAAGCGACAGTGATCGTCGGCTCGGTGTTCGACGAGAACATGGGCGAAGAACTGCGCGTGACCGTCGTGGCGACCGGCCTGGGCGCACAGCAAGCGCGCAAGCAGCCCAAGCCGGAAATTGCCTACCGGGGGGAGGAAACCTGTTTGCGCACCGGCACGGATAACGAGCCGATTGCCAATGCCGGCGTGAATTACGTCGAGCTGGACACGCCGACCATCATGCGAAGCGGGCGCAGGGCGGCGGTGGATGCAATGGAAAAATCCGGCGTGGATACTTACGATATCCCATCGTTTCTGCGCAAACAGGCGGATTGAGCGTCAAGGCGGAGAGTGGGCAACCGGCAGAAAAAGCATGGATGGTGCAGCCATGTAGGTTGGGTTAGCGGCTTTATCGCGTAACCCAACAAACCCAGTTTCCAACACCGGCACTTGGCGTAATGATTGGGTTTGTTGGGTTGCGGCGCAAAAATCCGCACTTAACCCAACCTGCATAACTCGCTGATGGATGCCACAGACTAAGGTGGGGCGATGACCAACAAGGCGTTGATTGCATCTGTGGAGCAAATCGAATCGCAAATATTTCTTATTCGTGGACAGAAGGTTATGCTGGATGCCGACTTGGCGGAACTCTATGGCGTTCCAACCAAAGTACTGAACCAAGCGATAAAACGGAATAGCGAGCAGTTTCCGGAAGATTTCATGTTTCAACTGACCGCCGAAGAGTTCGCTGGTTTGAGATGCCAAATTGGTATCTCAAGTTTGAGGTCGCAAATTGCGACCTCAAACAATTCCGTTGGCAATCCAGCAGGGCGTGGCGGACGAAGGCATCTCCCTCTCGCTTTCACCGAACAATGCTGAGGATTGGATTTATTGGGTTGCGCAAAAAGTTGATGTCTTCTGGTTTGGCAAACAGCGAGGAACAATATGGAAATCGCCAAAGCGTATGAAGGGCGTGAACACTCCGTCGTAAAACATGCGCTGCTAAAAGGCTACTTGGAGAAATTGCTATTCATCATGGGCATGACTGGCATCCGAGAGATTGCTTATGTGGATTGCTTTGCCGGCCCCTATAAGGATGAGAGCGCAGATATACAGGCAACGTCCATCGCCATTTCTCTCAATATTCTGAATAAGGTTCAAGATGCGCTGGCGACACAAAATAAGCACATTACAGTGCGGGCAATTTACGTTGAAGAAAAGAAATCCAGCTTTAAACGACTGAAAGACTATCTCGATAATAATTGCCCCAGCGGTATCCAAGCGTTTCCAATTCGTGGAGATTACGCGGAAAAAACAGATGAAATATTGCGGTTATGTGGGAACAATAGTTTCGCCTTCTTTTTTGTAGACCCGCTTGGCTGGACTGATGTAGGCATACCGCGGCTAAGTAAATTTACTGAACCGCCCGAAATCAGAATTTTTAATCACATTCATGTACGACCACTTAAACCGCTTTGTAGAAAAAGCTGAACTTGGTAGACAAGTATCGGAGATGCTGGGTGCATTAAGCGACACGGATTATCGAGAAATTCAGAACTTATCCCCCAAGGATCGGGAGGTGTTCATCGTTCAGAAATATCGCGAACAGGTTATGGCGGCGATGGGGCCGGATGGCGCGCGCCGGTCACGCACTTACTCTGCTATTGTCAAAGACAAGGATAAGGAACGCACCAAATATCACTTGGTATATGGCACACGCCATTGGAAGGGAATCATTGAGTTTGCAACACAATCGGACAAGGCCGAGCTTATCCAACGTGTGGTACGAATCCAGGTAAAACAAAATGCTGACCCTAATCGCTCACTGTTCCAGCCGGAGGACGAAGCGGAGCGCTTGGATGATGCAAGGGTTGATATTGATGTGGTTAAGCATTACTGGCTAGACGAATTATGTGACAAACCTGCGGCCTTCGATGAGGAAAAGCTTGCTGACATGCTTGAAGAGACTGGATGGTTTATTAGTGACCTTGAGGTGGCATTTAAGGCATTGCAAGCAGATGGCAAAGTAGAAAACATGGATGCAAAAAATAAACGCAGCAAACACCCGATTGACTTTAAGAAGGGCGAGCAACTAAGGAGGCTCACATGACGAGCACAACAACAATCGAATGGACAGAACAAACGTGGAACCCGACCACGGGATGCACGAAGATTTCGCCTGGCTGCAAGCACTGCTACGCCGAAATAATGGCGAAACGGCTAAAGGCCATGGGGGCGAGGGGCTATGAAAACGGATTCAATCTCAGCATTCTGCCTGAACGGTTGTCGCAGCCGTTGATGAGGCGAAAACCCACGACATACTTTGTAAACTCAATGAGTGACCTGTTCCACAACGATATCCCTTTCGGGTTTCTTGATCAGGTGTTTGATGTGATCAAACGCACACCACAACACACCTATCAGATATTAACCAAGCGTTCTGCCAGGATGCGCAAGTATTTCACGACGCGTGGGCGAGTAGTGCCTGACAACGTCTGGCTGGGCGTATCTGTGGAGAACAGGCAATACGGCCTTCAGCGGGTTGATGACCTGCGGGAAATAAAAGCGGGCATTCGATTCTTATCCGTCGAACCTTTGCTGGATGACGTTGGCGAGATTGATTTGCGCGGCATCCACTGGGTGATTGTCGGAGGCGAATCCGGCCCCAAGGCGAGGCCGATGAAAGCAGAGTGGGTGGAGACAATAAAAGATCAATGCGAGCAAGATGGCGTAGCGTTTTTCTTCAAGCAATGGGGCGGGTGGGGTGCGGATGGCAAGAAACGACCAAAGAGAAACAATGGCCGCCAGCTACATGGACGCACTTGGGATGACATGCCAGCCATTCAGCAATTCATATAAATGTCATCCGACGATAAATATTTTTGGCAAATTGGCTCGCCGCCTCCACCGCTGGATCGGCATAGCCAAACCAAACACGATATTGTTGAAGAATATGTCAGGCGGTATGTACTAAAACTTATGGCTCAGGCCAATATACCTGAGCTTCGACTATCCTTAATTGATGGCTTCTCTGGCGGCGGGTGCTATCAGACAGAGGACGGTGGCTTTGCGGACGGATCACCACTGTTGATGATGCGCGCAGTGCGTGAGGCAAGGATATGGCTTAACCAAGGTCGCCGAGTACCTCGCAACATCAACGTCGAATACACCTTCGTGGACATTCTGCAGGACACCACCAATTATTTGCGGTATTGGCTGAATGCCAAGTGTCAAGAAAATGCGATTGACCTCACTGATTTTGACAAAACAGAAGTTATTACCAATGGATTTCTTCAAGAATTGCCGAATATTATTCGCAAGATTCAGCAACGTAAAATGGGCGAACATGCCATTTTCCTTCTAGATCAATACTGCTATAGAGATATTCCAATGCCTGCGATTTCAAGCATCCTGAAAACTCTCAAGGGCGCAGAAATCATATTAACTTTTAATGTTGAAAACCTTATCACATACATATCTAATCGTGCCGCTAATCGTAAGGCAGTAGAAAATATTGGGCTGGACAAATATATCCCTTGGGATGAATTGAAGTCGCTTAAGGCTACACAAAAACAGGAGTGGCGAAGAATTCTGCAACGCTACCTTGCCCACGGTATTGAATGTGAATCGGGCGCTCAATTCATGACCCCGTTTTTTGTGAAGCCGCAGGGATCAAATTCCTGGGGCTATTGGCTCATCCAATTAACGAATCACTACCGCGCCCACGAAGTTATGAAAACTATTCATTGGGAACATTCCAATGACTTTGGGCATGAACTAGGGGCTGGAATTTATGAGCTAGGCTATAACGCCAACAAGGACAGCGATTATACCGGGCAAGCCACTATTGAATTTGGAGGGCCATCGAAAGATGCTTGCATTGATGGCATAAGAGAACATTTCGGAAAGCAAATATTTTTACTTAATAAACCCATTCCTGTCGGGGAGCTTTTTCAAGGATGCGTAAGTAAATCTATAGCAGCAGAAACGCATTTATTAGCAGCGACAAAACAACTACATGCATCAAAAAATATTGTCATCGTCTCCAAGGATGGCACGGTGCGTCGCCCATCAAACACTTACAGGATGGATGATGTTATTGAGCCATCTAAACAAATAATAATTAGCAGCATCTAACAAGCTAAAGTGAATCAAAGGCGACCAACCTTGCACAAGCAATCTTAATTATCTGAACCATTGACCAAGAAATTTATAAAGCAATATGCCGACGCTGAACTGGATTGGAAAAGAGGCCGTGGTAAATCATCACCAGCAAGTGCCTTTTCATTTGCTCAAGGATGTGCCCGAACTTGCCTGCGGCAATCCGGGGGAGGGCAATCTGATTGTGCGGGGCGACAACCTTGTCGCGCTCAAGGCATTGTTGCCCTACTACGCCGGACAGGTGAAGTGCATCTACATTGATCCGCCGTACAACACTGGCAACGAAAGCTGGGTTTATAACGACAACGTAAACAGCCCGCTTATCCGCGAATGGCTGGGCAAAGTGGTGGGCAAGGAAGGCGAAACGCTAGATCGGCATGACCGTTGGCTGTGCATGATGTATCCGCGTCTGGTGTTATTGCGGCAGTTCCTGCGCGAGGACGGGGTAATTCTTGTATCGCTTGATGATGTAGAGTCGGGCCATTTTCGTTTGCTTCTGGATGAGGTTTTTGGATTCGATAACCGAATTGCGACTATCACTTGGAACACTAGAAACACTGACAATAGGATCAAAACCAAGCTATCACCAGATCATGAATATATCTTTGTATATGGCAAGTCCATAGGGGCTGCGATTGAGGGGAGGATCATTGACAGGTCTGACTTCAATAATCCAGATAACGATCCAAGAGGACCTTACGTAACAGACCCATTAAAAGGGAAAGCTACAGTAACCGAAAGACCTAACTTGCATGGCTACTGTATGCGCCAGCCAGAAACCGACAATGTTTGGAAGCCAGATCCCGCAAAGGGCTGGATAACGAATCAGGCCGGGTACGAAAATCTATTGCAGGATAAGCGGATATGGTGGCCTCCAAATCCAAAAACCGGATGGCCCAGAAAGAAACGCTTCTTATCGGAAACGCAGGAAAGAATGCCAGCATCATCTTTTTGGCCAGAGTTTAAGACTCAATCAGGAGCAAGAGAGCTCGATGAAATACTGGATGAAAGAGTTTTTGCTTTTCCTAAGCCAACATCTCTTGTTCAGAGAGTCATTAGTTATTGCGCACCGCCGGGGTCGCTTGTTTTAGACTCCTTTGCGGGCAGCGGCACGACAGGTCATGCGGTACTGAAACAGAACGCTGAGGACGGCGGCAACCGCCGCTTCATTCTGGTGGAGATGGACGATCACATTGCGCGCAACGTGACGACGGAACGGGTACGCCGCGTCGCCGATGGCTATACCAACGCAAAGGGCGAGCAGGTCGAGGGGATCGGCGGCAGTTTCCGCTACTGCGAACTCGGCGAACCTCTGTTCGATGAGCACGGGAAAATCCGCGACAGCGTGCGCTTCGCCGATCTGGCGCGGCATGTATATTTCACCGAAACCGGCGAGCCGTTGCCACGTGAGCGTGTGTCAAAATCGGCATTGTTGGGCGAGTGCCGTGGAGTGGGGATTTACCTGCTCTACAACGGCATTCTCGGCGATAAAAGTGCGAGTGGCGGCAATGTGCTGACACGCGCGGTGTTGGCGCAGCTTCCCCCATTCGATGGGCCGAAAGTTATTTACTGTGCCGGTTGTTTGCTTGGGCGTGATCGGTTGCGCGCCGAGAACATCATCGTTCGTCAAACGCCTTACGAGATCAAAATATCATGATTGCGCTAAAAGATTATCAGGGACGTGTGCTGGATTCGTTGCGCGATTTCTTCAGCCAATGTGCTAGGAACAAGAATCTCAACGGCGCGTTTCAGGCGGTGCAACAGAAGAATAATCGTGTGCCGCTGCCTTATCTTCCGGTCAATACGGTTGGACTGGATGCGGGGATGCCTTATCTCTGTTTGCGCGTGCCAACCGGCGGCGGCAAGACATTACTGGC
>Ga0156020_1029_pt1 | contig 20926 bp, 24 predicted proteins | sample RifCSPlowO2_02_FD_107674 | JGI IMG/M metagenome (GOLD analysis project Ga0156020, IMG submission 107674) | Gallionellales bacterium RIFCSPLOWO2_02_FULL_59_110 | reverse complement strand
GCCTTGGCGTGAAGAACATCGGAAAGCCGTATGCGGGAGAACCGCACGTACGGTTTGATGAGGGAGGGCAGGCGAGAGCCTGTTCTCTACTCTACCCTTTAATCTACGAGAGCGCAGAGAGAGAAGTCATGGAGATCGTCGGCTACATAGGTTTTGCAGTGCTTATATTTCTTGCGGTAACGTGGACCATCGGCGTCCGTACAACGCTCCACCTACAGACAGCTTCGATATTTAGCGCCTTGTTTTACGTTGTAGCCGCAGTCATTCTTGTCGCTACTGACACCAATAAGCTTCATTCACTTTGGATCATTCCAGTAGGCTTTGCTCTGGCCGCGTTTGGCGGTCTGTTTGCGTTCCATTTCCGACCTGCATTCGAGGTGCTTCGATTCCTAGCCAGTGCATTTGCGAACGTTGTCAGGATCGGAATTCCCGCCGACCGAATTCGCGCAGCCTATGATGCCAATCTGAAAGCGCAAATAGAAGCGTTCGGTTCGAAGAGTGAAAGCAAAGACGAATGACACAGCAATTGACTTTTGCCTCGCTGCAAAGAATTGCCGTTGCGCCATATCACCATGGCTGAACATACGTATTCGCGCATTGATCTGGCGAAAGAGCAACTTGAGGTCGCGCTTGCTCTCTTCCTGGATCACCAACGCTTTGCTTCCGCTATTACTCTTGCTGGCGCAGCCGAAGAGATATTCGGAAAGGAGTTAATCCGCCGAGGGATCCAATCCGCGCTTGAATGGAAGTTCGATCACATGAGGGTTTCCCACGAACTTCTTTACCGGAAACAATTGCAGCCCAAGGTTTTCATCGCGGATGAAAACCGCATTCGTAACGCCTTAAAGCATTTTGGGGAAAACGACACTCCCACTTTTTCCGCAAACTTAGAAGACGCAGCATGCTGGATGCTTGTACGTGCCTGTGAGAATTCTAAACGGCTAGAAATAGAGATCGCCCGTTTCAGTGACTTTGACAATTGGTTTTTTGAGCATGTGGTCGGCATATAGGCATAACCTATTGTTCCAGGGGACGCGGCGCGATAAAGCCGCGCTGCGCCCCTGAACTCAGCTTCGTTAGCCCGCAGATCAAGTAGTCGATTCATCTGAGAAGGCCAATACATAACACCGATTGCTCGTCGGGAAGACTAAGGACTCATCATGTTTAGCCTCTTTCGCAGGAAACCAAAGTACACCGGCCAACAGATTCTTGAGCAACTAGGTGAGTCTGCTATGGGCATAGTGTCCGCCGTGGCGGAATCTAGTGACCTCATGATTGGCCTTAAAGGCGCGGCCACTGTCGCCATGATCATAAGGGAATCAGATCGGTGCTTCGGGATTAGCATAAAGGAAGGCACCGTATTTGAGCGCTTTGCCCTTGCGATCCAAGATGAAGATTTGGCAACGATGACTGAGATGACCAAAGAAATGGCAAATGCTCTCGAACAGGCAGATGGTCAGTTGCAACGAGGCGGGCTGATTCATTTTTGGTTCAATGGATACAACTGGAGCGGCCTTAATGATTAACGACAGGCCGTGAGTATTAGGGGGCGTGAGTATTAGTAACAATAGGGGACGTACCACGGTATTTTGCAAATGAGTAAATGGGCCAGGCTCGGGTCGCTTGTTGCTGTTGCGCGAAAAGACTATCATTTCGCTACCATTTGTATAGCCATGAGGGTGCCATGTCTGCACTATTGATTAAGGATTTCCCCCCGGAGTTGCACCGCAAGCTCAAGGAGGAGGCTGCGCGCCACCATCGTTCCATGACGCGACAGGCCTTGGCTTTGCTGGAACAAGCGCTATCTTCCGAAACAAGGAATGCCGCCGAGTTGCTTCCCAAGCCGCTCAAACCTGCCAAGCCGGTGACTCTGAACAATGTCGTCGCCGTCATCCGCGAAGGACGCGACTCCGGCAAGGGCAGACGGCCTGAATGATTGTCGTTGACGCCAATATCCTGGTCTATTCCCTGATCGAAGGCGATTACTCGCCGCTTGTCCGCAAGCTGCGGGAGAGAGATATGGATTGGCGTACCACTGCGCTATGTTTGCATGAAATACTGAACGTGCTGGCCACCTACCAGCGGCGCGGCGTGTTGACCCTCGCGCAATGCAAGAAATTGCTGGAACATGCCGAGCGCTTCATGAAAGTTGCGCAGTGCGAAGTGAAGATGGACGCAGCGCTCGCCGTGGCGGCGAAGTACGCCATCACCGGCTACGATGCGCAGTACGTCGTACTGGCGCTAAGCCTGAATGCGCCTCTGATTACGGAAGATCGCAAACTCAGAGAGGCCGTGCCGGGAGTTGCGTTTTCAATGCAGGAGTTTCTGGCGCAGTGAGGCCGTGAACGGTAACCAGGGCGGATGAGCGTAGCGTTAACCAATGACTTGGGTGGCGTAGTTTGCCAACCTAGTCAGATGGCTATGCAAAGCTATCCGCCGAATGAATTACATCGCACAACTATTTTGATGACGCACATACGGCGGAAGGCGCTGCGCTTTTCCGCCCTACAAACTCGCAAGACAATGAGGAAGTTTGATTTTCGTAAAACAACATGACGACACCGCTTATCCCTCAATCCGATTTCAACGAGATTACGCAACTGATCCATGCCGCGCGGCAGCGTGCGGTGCAGGCGGTGAATACGGGGCTGATCGAGTTGTATTGGCAGGTGGGGCAGTTCATCAGCCGCAAGATCGAGCAGGCGGAATGGGGCAACGGGGTGGTGGCGCAACTGGCCGAGCATCTGGCGCGCACCCAGCCGGGGTTGCGCGGTTTTACCCGTCCGAATTTATTTCGGATGCGGCAGTTTTATGAGGGGCGGATTCAACTCTGAAGTGCAAATTTTTTAAGAAAATTTAGGTGGTGCGTGTGTTGTTGGGGGCTACAGCCCCTTACAGCCACGGCCTGCCCCTTGCGGGTGCCGCCCGCCTCAGTCGAGCAGGGTTTCCGCGGGGTGATACGCCAGGCCGAACGCTTCGGCGACCTTGCGGTGCGTCACCTTGCCGTCGGCGATGTTGAGGCCGTTGAGCAGCGCCGGGGATTCTTCGAGCGCCTTGCGCCAGCTCCGGTTTGCCAGTTGCAGCACATAGGGCAGGGTGGCGTTGGTCAGCGCCAGCGTCGAGGTGACCGGCACGCCGCCAGGCATGTTGGCTACACAGTAGTGGATGATGCCGCCGACGGTGTAGGTCGGATTTTCGTGCGTGGTCGGGTGGGTCGTTTCGACGCAGCCGCCCTGGTCGACGGAAACATCGACGATCACCGCGCCCTGGCGCATTACCCTGAGGTCTTCGCGGCGGATCAGTTTGGGCGCGACCGCGCCGTGGATCAGCACCGCGCCGATCACCAGGTCGGCGCAGGCGATCTGCTCCAGCAGGTTGTGCCGGTTCGAGAAAATCAGTTGCACGTTGGCGGGCATCACGTCGCTGAGATAGCGCAGCCGCTCCAGCGAAACGTCGAGAATGACGACGCTCGCGCCCAGCCCAGCGGCCATTTTCGCCGCGTTTACGCCGACCACGCCGCCGCCGAGGATCACCACTTTTGCGGGCGCCACGCCGGGTACGCCGCCAAGCAGGATGCCGCGCCCGCCGTAGAGTTTTTCCAGATATTTTGCGCCTTCCTGCACCGCCATGCGCCCGGCCACCTCGGACATCGGCGTCAGCAGCGGCAATTCGCGCGATGCCAGCTCGACGGTTTCGTAGGCGATGCACACCGCGCCGGAAGCCATCAGCGCGCGGGTCAACGGTTCGCTCGCGGCGAAATGGAAGTAGGTGAAGATGGCCTGGCCGGGGCGGATGCGTTTCCATTCCGGCTCGATCGGCTCTTTCACCTTCACGATCAGGTCGGCTGCCGCCCAGGCTGCATCGGCATCCGGCACAATCTGCGCGCCCGCTGCCTTGTATTGCTCGTCGCCGAAGCCGCTGCCCAGCCCCGCGCCCGTTTCGACGATGACTATGTGCCCCGCCGCCGTCAGCGCTTCCGCGCCCGCCGGAACCAGAGCAATTCGGTTTTCGTTGGTTTTGATTTCTTTGGGAATGCCTATTTTCATGGGTGTCCTTTATTAATGAAAAGCTTCACTCGTCCGCGGATTACCCAGATTAAACAGTATCCGTAGCCCGGATGCAGCGTGAGCGGAATCCGGGGTCATCCTCTCCATCCCCGGATTGCACTGCGTTTCATCCGGGCTTGTATTATTAATCTGCGCTAATCTGCTCAATCTGCGGATCGAACGGTTTTTACAATCGGCCTGTCTGCATCTCCCGCTCTACCTGTTCCGTAAGCTCATGCAGCGCACTTGCGATCTCCACCGGATAATTATATGTCTCTTCAAGCTGCCGCAACGGCTCCGGCAAGTGCGCGAGATTGGCTGCGGCGTCGCCGCGTGGCACCGCCAGGCTGCCGCCGGGCAGAATCGTTCTGTACGTCCGTCACCAGCAGCACGTCGCCCGGCTTTGGCTTGATGTCGTTCTGATTCGGTGTAGCCATGGTTCACCCCCTCACATGCCGAGTATGGCAGCAGATTAGCAGAACTGATGAAGGATGCGCCTTGTTGTTTCCCGAACGCCCGGTTGCCTGCTTGCTGCGTTCCGGCACATTCCGTAGAATCTCCCGGCATTCGACGGGAGATTCGGACAGGGGGCTGGCGCAAGTTCAACGAACCAAAAAGATTGAAATGCCTGCCCTTCGTCTGCTTTCCCAGCCCCATTAATTATTCGAAAGCAGCGACACGCCGATCATTATGAAAACCAGGAAACGCAAGAAAAACTCCAACTACGTGGTCGCCCGGGAAAATGGCGTTTTTGTCGCGCGCTGCGACGATCTTGGGCTGGTTTGTCGCGGCGCGACCGAACAGGAAGCTATAGCTAATCTGGAGGAGGCGCTGGCTCTTTACTTCGAGAACTTGCCCGGGCCTGCCGACGGCTAGCGTAGCGTTGCACGTTATCTGGGACTTATGTCAACCGCAAGAGCCGCATTGTAGGTCGGGCGGAGCCCGACCTACAAGGGGTTGCCCATAAGTATCGCCAAGAGCGCAACACTACACTAGCGTGGTTGGTCGGCCAAACTCAAAGTCGATGCTGCCGCGTCTTGCCCGCATGTCCTGCGTTAACCGAAATTGCATTTCATTCTTGAATCCAAGAATTCAAGGCCGGGCTTCGAAACTTGTTTATAATCGCGCTGAAATATTTTCACTATTGCCTTTTATAAAGGCAATTCCAGCGGCGCAGAGCGAAGGGGATTGCCATGCGAAGCGGATAAGGCAATGCCGCTGCGACGACATCAAACAGGATACAGAAGAGTCAATCCAATGAATGAGGTGATAACGAAAACCGATTTGACGGCCAGTTCCGGTTCGGGGGCTTCGAAGCGCCTAGTTGACTATACCGGAATCCTTCCGAGCCAGAAAATCAGGGAAATGCTTGGCAGCGGCGAGATCCGCACGACGCAGCTGAAGCAGATCGATCACGATCAAGTGCAGCCCGCCAGCATAGACCTGCGCCTCGGCGATTATGCTTACCCTGTGGATACCAGTTTTCTTCCCGGCAAGGGCATGCGGGTGCTCGATAAAATGAAGCGGCTTGATGAGAGGTTCGATGATTTCAAGATCGATCTCAAGGATGGCGCTGTTCTCGAAAAGGGGCGCGTGTATGTCATCCCTCTTCTGGAGGCCATTAATTTGAGAAGCGAGGTGGCCGCTTTCGCCAACCCGAAGAGTTCGACCGGCAGGCTGGATATCCTGACGCGCTTGATTGCCGATGAGGCTACCAGCTTTGACCAGGTGGGCGAGGGATATAAGGGGGAACTCTTTATAGAAGTTGCGCCCCGCAGTTTCAGTGTGGTGGTAAAAACGGGCACCCGGCTGAACCAACTGAGATTCCGCCGCACGCGCGGAGAAGAGGCAAAATCCATTACGTCCACGGAGTGGAAAAAGCTTCTCGATGAAGGCCAGATTGTCGATTCCAGTGACCACGAGGCAAATGCAAGATCAATCAAAACGGGAGTATTGCCTTTCACCGTGGATTTGGAAGGCTCCGGCAAGGAAGACGACATTATTGGGTACCGCGCGAAAAAACATGTCGGACGGATCGACCTGGAGAGGCGCGATTATGATCCGCTGGATTTCTGGGAGCCGATCCGTTTCCGTAAGACTTCTTCCCTGATATTGGACCCTGACGAATTCTATATCCTCATGACCAAGGAAGCGATTGCAGTGCCCCCGGATTATGCGGCCGAGATGTTGCCGTACGACACCCGCGCCGGCGAATTCCGGGTTCACTATGCCGGTTTTTTTGATCCCGGATTCGGCTGGAATGCCGAGCTGAATAAAGCGGGAAGCAGCAGGGGGGTTCTGGAAGTGCGCTCGCACGAGGTGCCATTTTTGCTCGAACATGGGCAGACGGTCGGATGGCTCCGCTACGAGCGTATGGCGGCCCGGCCGGCATTGCTGTATGGCCAGGACGTCAACTCGAACTATCAGGGGCAAAGCCTTAAATTGGCAAAACAATTCAGGCAACTGTGAAGTTGGCGTCGGCAAATGAACCTATTAATCCAGCCCGGCATCGCCGGGCTTTCTCTTTGCCGCAGCTTCGCCAGCGCCTGCGCGATCTCGGCGCCAAGCCGTGCCACGAGGATCGTCTGCTGCGCGGCTGGAGTCAGGCCCGCTCGTACGATAGGGCGCACAGCGCCGTAGAAGACTTCTTCCCACTTGCCCTGCGCAACGAGTTACCCGCCATCGAGGCGGATTTGAACGGGCTGGCGCGCCTGCACGGCGAATATCCCGCCGGCGCGGGAGTCGCGCGGCTGCTGGTGGAACTGGCTGACGGCCAGATGGTGGAGAGCGTGCTGCTGCCGCGTGGCGGCCTGTGCGTATCGACGCAGGTGGGTTGCGCCGTGGGCTGTGTCTTCTGCATGAGCGGTCGCGACGGTCTGCTGCGCCAGCTCGGCGGCGCCGAGATCGTCGCCCAGGTGGTGCTCGCGCGTAAACGCCGCGCGGTGAGCAAGGTGGTATTCATGGGCATGGGCGAACCGGCGCACAATCTCGACAACGTGTTCGAAGCGATTCAGTTGCTCGGCACGCAAGGCAACATCGGCCACAAGAATTTGGTGTTGTCCACGGTGGGGGATTTGCGGGTGTTCGAGCGGTTGATGAACGGAATCCATTCTCCCCAACCCTCCGATGAAACTACTGGTGAAACTACTAGCCATCTGACTAGGCTGCCCAAAAACGACAGCCAAGTCATTGGTTATAGCCATCTGACTAGGCTGCCCAAAAACGACAGCCAAGTCATGGGTTGTAGCCATTCGGCTCGGCCATCAGAAAACGATGGACAAGCCGCCGGTCATCCCGCAGGCGGGCGAGGGGGCGAACGAGAAAGGCAATCTTCAATTACTGCGGTCAAACCGGCGCTCGCCGTTTCGCTGCATACCACCGATGCGGCACTGCGCGCCAGGTTGCTGCCTCATGCCCCGCAAATAGGTATCGAAGAACTGGTGGAGCGCGCCGAGGCGTATGCGCGCGCCACCAGCTATCCGATCCAATATCAATGGACGTTGATCGAGGGCGTCAACGACAGCGGTGCCGAGGCAGAAAGACTCGTGCAGCTCCTCTCGGGGAAATATGCCGTAATGAACTTCATTCCCTTCAACGAAGCCGACGGGCTCGACTATCGCCGCCCCTCTTCCGAACGGACAGCGTTCATGGCGCACTTTCTGCATCGGCACGGCATCCTCGCCAAAATACGCGATTCGGCAGGGCAGGAGGTCGAAGGGGCATGCGGGCAGTTGCGCGCGCGTGCGGCGCAAGCAGGATAACTGTCCCCGCCCCGGAAAGCGTTTCAAACAAACCGGTACAGGCTGCGAGCGCCCCGGAAAATATTCCGCGCCGCAACGTATTGCGCCGTGCTAGGGACGCGCTGATTTATTCGGTTTCGTCGTTCCCGCGAAGGCGGGAACCCAGTTAAGTAAAGGCACTGGATCCCCGCCTTCGCGGGGATGACGAATAAATCAGCGCCTCCCTAGTGTAGTGTTGCGCTCTTGGCGATACTTATGGATAACCCCTTGCATGTCGGGCGGAGCCCGACAGGCAACACTTGCGCTTGACATAAGTTCCAGATAGCGTGCAACTCTACACTAGAGTATGTCGTCCGCACACGCATGAAGGGAGTATTGCCGATGATGCCTGTACCACGCTCGCCGGATTTGTTGCGCCAGCAGCAACTTGTTGATGCGCTGTGCGCCCCCGGATATCTTCCGCACCGAACCAAGCTGGAGGAGACTCATATCTCTTGGGTGCTGCTCGCCGGGTGCGATGCCTACAAAATCAAGAAGGCGCTCGATCTCGGCTTCCTGGATTTTTCTACGCTGGAAAAACGCCAATTCTATTGTACCGAGGAACTGCGCCTCAACCGCCGCCTCGCCCCGGAACTCTACCTCGATGTCGTTACGATCGGCGGCAGCCCGGAGCAGCCGGTGCTGGGCGGCGAGCCCGCCATCGAGTATGCCGTGCACATGAGCCGCTTTCCCCGCTCCGCGATGATGGATAGCCTGCTGGCGGACGGCCAAATCACTGCGGCGCATATCGATAAACTGGCCTCCAGCATCGCGCGCTTCCACGCCGCGCTGCCGCCCGCAGCGGCGGATTCGCCGTTCGGCGCGCCTGCGGCGATACAGGGGGCGGCGCTGGAAAATTTTGCGCAGCTCGCGCCGTCGCTCGCAGCGCCCGCCGACCTGGCGCTGCTGGAGAAAGTGAGCGCGGCCAGCGCGCTCGAGTTCGCCGCCAGCGAGCCGCTGTTCCGGCAGCGCAAGGCTGATGGCTGCGTGCGCGAGTGCCACGGCGACCTGCATCTCGGCAACATCGTGCTGCTGGACGACACGCCCGTGCCTTTCGACGGCATCGAGTTCAGCGCGACGCTGCGCTGGATCGACGCGATCAGCGAGATCGCGTTCACGGTGATGGATTTGTTGCAGCGCGGACGACCGCAACTGGCCTGGCGTTTTCTCAACGCCTATCTGGAGAACGGCGGCGATTATTCCGGTGCGGGCGTATTGCGTTTCTATCTGGCCTATCGCGCGATGGTGCGCGCCAAGGTCGCCGCTATCCGCGCCAACCAGGAAGACGCAGCGCAGGCGCAGCAAGAGATGATGTCATGCCGCAGCTATCTCGCGCTCGCCCATGACTGCCTGACGCGCCGCCGCCCCATGTTGATCATCACCCACGGGCTGCCCGGTTGCGGCAAGAGCACCTTCGCGCAAATCGCTCTGGAGCGCCTCGGCGCGATCCGCGTCCGCTCGGATGTCGAGCGCAAGCGGCTGTTCGGCCTGGATGCTCTTGCCGACAGCCGCTCGCAAACCGGCGCAGGCATCTACGGCGAGGAAGCCACGCGCCGCACTTATGCGCGTCTGCATGATCTGGCGCGCGGCCTGCTCGCCGCAGGATTTTCCGTGATCGTCGATGCCGCTTTTCTGCGCTATACGGAACGCGAAAATTTTTGCGTGCTCGCACGGGAAATCAAAGCGCCATTCGTCATCGCCAGCCTGCAAGCAGACGAGAAAGTGCTGAAAGAACGGCTGGCGCAGCGGCTCGCCCGCGCTGCCGACGCATCCGAAGCAAATGCCGCGGTGTTGCAGACGCTGCAAGCAGCGCAGGAGCCGCTGCAGGAGGGAGAGCTCGCCGCCGCTGTGACTTTCGTCAATGACGGAGATGCCGATGCGCTGCGAGCAACCGTCGATAAATGGGCATCGAGCGATGCGCGCCTGACGGGCCGTTGAAGCTGAGCCGGGCAAACCGGAGCCAAGCAGCTCGGACGCGTGTTCCGAGCAGGGCCGAAGGGAAACGCAGCGTGACCCCGAAGACGCCGGGCATCATCCGGGGGTGGTAGAATTGCGACTTTGCGGCGTGCCGCTTCACCGTGGAGTCTTTCCGTGCAACTCGTTTGTCTTGACCTTGAAGGCGTTCTCGTCCCGGAAATCTGGATCGAGTTTTCGCAACGCACCGGCATTCCGGAATTGCGCCGCACTACGCGCGACGAACCCGATTACGACAAGCTGATGAAATACCGGCTGGACATTCTGGCGCAGCACAAACTCGGCCTGCCCGACATCCAGAAAGTGATCGCGGCGATGGGCCCGATGCCGGGTGCCAAAGATTTCCTCGACGACCTGCGCCAGCGCTTCCAGGTCATCATCCTTTCCGACACTTTCTATGAATTTGCCATGCCGCTGATGCGGCAATTGAACATGCCGACGCTGTTCTGCCACAAGCTGGAGGCCGATGCGAGCGGCATTCTGGTCAATTATCACCTGCGTATGCCGGATCAGAAACGCGAAGCGGTAAAACGCTTCCGCGAGCTCAATTTCAAAACAATCGCCGCCGGCGACTCATACAACGATACGGCAATGTTGAGCGAAGCTCATGCCGGCATCCTGTTCCACCCGCCGGAGAACGTGATCCGCGAATTCCCGCAATTCCCGGTAACTATGAACTATGCGGAACTAGACGCGGAGATCCGCAAGGCCAGCGAGAAACTCTGACGCGCCTGCTTTCCGCGCATCCTTTTCTGCCGATTAAAACGCGTCCCTGTCCGGCGTGAAGGCGTCGTTCTCGACAGGTGGTGGCGCAACTTCCTTCGCGACCGGAAAAATATCGCAATAGCAGGCATACAGCGAAGTGAATATGATGGGCATCAGTACCAGCCAGCCGAGCATCATCGGGATGGTCGCAAGGATCGCCAGCACCATGAATGTCGCGCCGTACACCAGCATCGGGCCGATGTTGACGAGGAAGGCGCGCAGGCTGAGTTTCATCGCTGCGGCCGGGGTGGCGTTGTTGAAGTAAACCAGCATCGGCGCGAATTGCATCGCCATCGTCAGCACGCTGAACAGCGCCATGCCGAGCAAAACGGCAACGGGTGCTTCCGTGATGGCCTGCCTCATGATTTCCGGGTCTTCGACGGGCTGGCCGCTGGTCAGAATGCCGACCAGCGTGGTGCCGCCGACCATTATCATCGCGCCGAAAATCATGAATTGCCCGACCAGTGCGATGCCGCCCAGCGCTATGAGCCGGGTGGCGTGCTTCTGAAAACCGCCGAACAGATGCGCCAGTTCCAGCTCGTCGCCCTGCTCCAGCGCGCGGCAACCGGCCATCAGGCCGGCCAGCAGCACCGGTAGCAGCAGGCTGGCCAGCGGTTCGCCAACTACCGGCACGGCAGACAGGGCGGTTGCCGCAGCGAGGCAGATCAGCAGGATTACGACCCATAACAGCGGCGCTTTCATGAACAGCACGTAGCCCTGCTTGATCCATTGCCATCCGCGATTTGCCGCCAAGCTTTGCGGTTCCATTTGTTGGTGTCTCCCCGATAAATATGTGAAAAGCGAAGATGGAACTGTGAACGGTAAAACCAAGGAGCGGTTCTGCGGTTCGCGCTTCACCGTTTCATTGAAGCCGGGCGACCCGCGCCGTTGCGTTATGATTTATCGGCAGCCGTTCGCCGTGGAGCGCGCTAGAAAGTGCGAATGATCCAGCGCGGCACGCGCACGCCGGAATCGAGGCTTTCCTGGCGCACGAACTTGCCGTCGCCCCGATCATCCACCAGATAGTAAGGCACGCCATGCTTGGGCGTGATCTTGATCATGTACAACTTGCCGCCCACGCGATATTCCTCGACGGTCTGCTCGGTTTCCTTGGTGATGGTCACTTCCGGAGCGTCGCCGGGCGGCGCATCCGGTCCCGCATCGAAAGCGGGCGGCGGAGGCAACGGCTCGAGGTTGTTGGGAACCGGGTTCTGGGCGAAGGCGGTCAGGGAAAAACAGCCCAGCAGCAAAAAGGACAGGAAGCGCATCGCGATAGCCTCGATGAGTTGGAATGAGCGCATTTTAGCCGATGTAATGAGGGACTGCGCGGCCATGTGCAGCCAGTCCGGTCAGATGCGCGCCGTTACAGCCCGCCATGCTTCCAGCTTGCGTTCGTAGGGAACGGAGGCGTTCGCCGGGCTGGTGGATGGCAGGCGCAAGCACTCGATGGAGTCGGTCCCGATGCCGGGCAACACATGCCTGCGATAGCACTCCTCGGCTTTGGCGCCGTTGAAAAAAATCCGGGTGATTTGCGGATGAAGCAGGAAGAACGCCGCAAAGTCGTTCGGCACGAGCGACCCGCCATCGATGGCGGAGTCGAGGCTGCCCTTGCGGCGGCAGGAACGGAGCACGTCCCACAGCGCGATGCGCGCCGCTTTCAGCGCATCGACGCGCTGGCGGTAGGGCGCGGCCGGATCGGCATCGAGCAGCTCGCCCATGATGCGCCAGAACATGTTTCGCGGATGCGCGTAGTAATGGCCCGCGCGCAACGAGGCTTCGCCGGGCATGCTGCCGAGGATGAGGATGCGCGCGTCCGCCCTTTCGATGGGCGCGAAGCTCCGGATGTGCCGCATGAGTTAGAGGTCGGGCATTAACCCGCCGGCGATAATTTATAGATACAGTTGGCGCTCGCGCTCCGCCTCCGAAGGCTCGAAGCCGCGCGTTTCGTAGTGCTTGAAAATCGCGCTGACCACGGCTGCGGGATCGTCCGTCACCTGCACCAGATCCATGTCTTCTGGGCTGATGACTTTCTCATCCAGCAGCGCGGTCTTGAACCACTCGATCAACCCGCCCCAGAACCGGCTGCCGACCAGGATGATCGGCATCTTGCGCGTCTTGCCGGTCTGCACCAGCGTCAACGCTTCCATCAGCTCGTCGAGCGTGCCGAAGCCGCCGGGCATTACCACATAGGCGCTGGCGAATTTTACGAACATCACCTTGCGCGCAAAAAAATGCTGGAAGGTCTGGCTGATGTTCTGGTAGGGGTTGTTGCTCTGCTCGTGCGGCAACTGGATGTTCAGGCCGACGCTGGGCGATTTTCCGTAGAACGCGCCCTTGTTGGCGGCCTCCATGATGCCGGGGCCGCCGCCGGAGATGACCGAAAATCCGGCGTCGGAAAGCAGCCGCGCGATCTCCTCGGTGAGCTTGTAATAAGGCTGGCCGGGCCTGGTGCGCGCGCTGCCGAAGATGCTGACGGCGGGGTGGATGCAGTTAAGCCGTTCGGTGGCGGAGACGAACTCTGACATAATGCCGAACACGCGCCACGCCTCCTTGGAATTCCATGCTTCCGGCAGGGCGGATACGGGCAGTTTGGACGGTATGTTCATGTAATGACCTCTGTGCAGAAAATGATATGAGTCTGGCTAAAACGAACGAAGTGCGCTCCGCTAAAACATTGCTCCTGGTGGACGGTTCATCCTTCCTGTACCGCGCGTTCCACGCGATGCCGGATTTGCGCAACCGCGAGGGCTTTCCGACCGGCGCGATCTACGGCGTGCTCAACATGCTGCGCAAGCTGCGCCACGATTACCCGGCGGATTATAGCCTGTGCGTATTTGACGCAAAAGGCAAAACTTTCCGCGACGACATGTACCCCGAATACAAGGCGCACCGTCCGCCGATGCCGGACGACCTGGCGCGTCAGGTCGAACCGCTGCACCGGGCCATCGCCGCGTCCGGCTGGAACCTGCTGATGCTGGAAGGCGTGGAGGCCGACGACGTGATCGGCACGCTGGTGCAGCAGGCGGCGCGGGATGGCGTGCGCAGCATCGTCGCCACCGGCGACAAGGATCTCGCGCAACTGGTCAACGAGCACGTGATTCTGGTCAACACCATGAACAACGAGACGCTGGACATTCCCGGTGTGAACGCCAAATTTGGCGTGCCGCCGCAACGCATTCTGGATTACCTGACGCTGACCGGCGACGCGGTAGACAACGTACCGGGCGTGGAGAAAGTCGGCCCGAAAACGGCGGTGAAATGGCTCGCTCAATACGGCACGCTGGACAACCTGATGCAACATGCCGGCGAGGTCGGCGGCGTGGTCGGAGAAAACCTGCGCAAGGCACTCGAATGGCTACCGCAGGCGCGCCGCCTGCTCACCGTGAAGTGTGACGTGGAATTGCCGCAGCCCTACAGCGCGTTGATTCCTCCCACGCCGGACACGGAGCAACTGCGCAGCCTGTACGAACGCTTCGACTTCAAGAGTTGGTTGCGCGAGCTCAATGCTCCTTCCCCCTTGCAGGGGGAAGGCAGGGATGGGGGTAGAAATCCCGCAGACTCTACCCCCTCCCTAACCCTGAGTGAAACAACTAGCCATTCGACTAGGCTGCAAAAAACCGCAGCCAAGTCGCTGGTTATCCCCCTGCAAGGGGGAGGGGATGGTGTTGCCGTGCAATACTCGGGTAATTACGAAACCATCCTGACCGACTCCCAGCTCGACGCCTGCCTGGAAAAACTGCTCGCCGCCGAACTGGTCTGCGTGGATACCGAGACTACCGGCCTCGACGTGATGAACGCGCAACTGGTCGGCATCTCGTTCGCCATCACCCCGCATGAGGCCGCCTACCTGCCGCTGGCGCACCGCTACCCCGGCGCGCCGGATCAGATCGGGCGCGAGCATGCGCTGCACAAGCTCAAGCCCTGGCTGGAAAGCGCGCGCCACAGCAAGCTCGGCCAGAACCTCAAGTACGACATGCACATCCTCGCCAACCACGGCATCGTACTCAAAGGCATCCACGACGACACGCTGCTGCAATCCTATGTGCTGGAAAGCCACCGGCCTCACGATATGGACAACCTCGCGCTGCGTCATCTCAATGTGCAGACCATCAGCTACGCCGAGGTGGTCGGCAAGGGCGCGAAGCAGATATGTTTCGACCAGGTCGATCTCGACACCGCCACGCGCTACGCCGCCGAGGACGCCGACATCACGCTGCAACTGCACCATGCGCTCGCGCCGCAGATCGAAGTGCAGAGCGGCCTGCGGCATGTGTATCGAGACATCGAACTGCCGAGCATGCATGTGCTGTACACGATGGAACGCAACGGCGTGCTGCTCGACTGCGACCTGCTGAAGATACAGAGCCGCGAGTTGGGCGAGAAGCTGATCGCGCTGGAAGCGAAGGCGCACGAGGCCGCCGGGCAACCGTTCAACCTGAATTCGCCGAAACAGCTCAGAGAAATCCTGTTCGATAAGCTGGGCTTGCCGGTGAAGAAAAAGACGCCCAGCGGCGATCCGTCCACCGACGAGGAAGTGTTGCAGGAACTGGCGCTCGACTACCCGCTGCCGAAAATCCTGCTCGACTATCGCGGCATGGCGAAGCTCAAATCCACCTACACCGACAAATTGCCGCAGATGGTGGATCGCAAAACCGGACGCGTGCATACCAGCTACTCGCAGGCGGTGGCCGTCACCGGGCGGCTCGCCTCCAGCGACCCCAATTTGCAAAACATCCCGGTGCGCACCGCCGAAGGTCGCCGTATCCGCGAGGCGTTCATCGCGCCGCCCGGCAGCCGCATCGCCTCCGCCGACTATTCGCAGATCGAACTGCGCATCATGGCGCACCTGTCCGGCGACGCCGGGCTGCTACAAGCCTTCGCCAACAACGAAGACATCCACCGCGCCACCGCCGCCGAAATCTTCATGGTCGCGCCCGCCGAGGTGGACAGCGAGCAGCGCCGCTACGCCAAGGTCATCAACTTCGGCCTGATCTACGGCATGTCGGCATTTGGCCTCGCCAAACAGCTCGGCATCGAACGCAGCGCCGCGACCGCCTACATCGACCGCTACTTCGCGCGCTATCCCGGCGTCGCCGACTACATGCAGCGCACCCGCGACCAGGCCAAGCAACAGGGCTATGTCGAGACCGTGTTCGGCCGCCGCCTATGGCTGCCGGAAATCAACGCCAGCAACGGCATGAAACGCCAGGGTGCCGAACGCGCCGCGATCAACGCCCCGATGCAGGGCACTGCGGCAGATTTAATCAAGCTGGCGATGATTAAGGTGCAGCATTGGCTGGAAACAGAAAAACTGCAAACGCGACTCATCATGCAGGTGCACGACGAACTGGTGCTCGAAGTGCCGGAGGCGGAACTGCATCTGGTTAAGGATATGCTGCCCAAGTTGATGTGCGGTGTTGCCGAACTGAATGTGCCGCTGCTGGTGGAGTTGGGGGAGGGGAAGAATTGGGATGAGGCGCATTGAAATTACACAATGCATAGAGAGGTGATGCTGTGATACTCAAAGAAAAAGAATTTACTAATCCATCAGACCCAAGACTGAAAGCTGGTGAGGATGCCGAAAGACAAATGGCTCATTATTTACAGCGCGCGTTTCGAAAGCGAGATGATTGTTTTGTGATTAACGATTTGCGAGTAAGTCATGATGGCGATTTCGCTTGGATAGATCATCTTGTTGTGACTACTTATGGGTTTTTCATTGTTGAATCTAAAAGTGCTCATGTGATAGGTATAAACGAGCATGGAGATTGGCAGCGTACATATAACAATGAAAGCACGGGTATGCAGTCGCCTGTACTTCAAGCACAAGAGCAAGGCCGAATCCTGAAAGAGTTACTGATTACAAACAAAGAAAAGCTACGCGGAAAAATATTTTTCGGAAAGATGCAGAAAGGTTTTAAGTATTGTCCAGTCGATGTTTATATTGCAATTTCGGATAACGGAATAATTCAGCGAGGAATGGATATACCTGAATTGTTTAAGGCTGATGCAGTAACTGGAGCTATCACAGAAAAATTGGCTCAGTTAAAAAATAAGGCAAATCAGATTTTCCTTAAAAATATTTTTTCCAAGGATGTTGTTTGGGAAATGACCAAGCAGGAGGCTCAAGCTGCGGCTGAGTTCTTGGTATCTCAGCACACACCTCCTGCATGGCCTATCAAAGCTGAACAAACTATAGTTGAGGCTAATGCCAAGCCAACGGCTATGCCGCAACCTGAAAGAACTTTTGTACCTAAAGTGGGGGCACTCTGTCCAGAATGTGGGCAACAAAAACTAATTCGCAAAAGTATCAATCGTAGTGACGGAACGGAAACGGATTATCTTGCTTGCCAAGGTTATCCAAACTCATGCAAGGCAATTTTTCCTTTGGTGGCAGTTGTGCGCCAGGTTATGTCAACTTATGAAGCAAAAGAGACGCCAGTTGTCAAAACTATTGGCGAGGAAACGCCTTGTCCCAAGTGCGGTACAGGTAAGCTTGTTAGGAAGCCGGGAAAGAATGGGAAACCGGATTTCTTTGGATGCAGTAACTATAGAAAAACGAAATGCGGTTTTATGGAATCGATTACTTAGTATGCATCTGCCAAACCAAAATATCATGCGTCTCGACATTGTTTAAGGAGGATGCGATGCGCCGAGCCATTACACTAGCCATGCTGACGATAGCAAGGTAGCCCGGATGGAATGAAATGGAATCCGGGATCGCGAATTTCGTGTGCGCTCCCGGATTGCGCTACGCTGCATCCGGGCTACGACTACTACGCCCCCAGCCTCACCCGCAACTCTTCATACACATCCTCCCTCGTCGCCACGGACAGGATGGTCAGCAGACGTTTGGTATCGTTGACGTGGTAGATCAGGCGGTATTGCGGGGTGGTGATTTTTATCTTGTAGCAGTCGGGCTGTTCGCGTAGTGCGTCTTTTGCCACTCGCGGGTGCTTGAGGCGTTCGCTGGCGAGTTTTTCCTTGAAGCGGCGCTTGATGCTGCCATCCAGTTTCGCCCATTCCTTTTCGGCGTCCGGGTGGATGGCAAGTTCATAATTCATCCAGCTTGACCTTGCGCGCCTTGCCCAGCGTCGCCATGCGGCTTTTTGCGCGGTTTTCGGCAATGCGGTCGGCGATGGAGTCGAGCATGGCTTCCATCATCCGTGGGGAAATGATGTAACCAGCGGGTTTGTTGTGGTTGAGGATGGCGACGGCCTGATCTTCGTCTTCTGCCCGCTTGAGGATGCGCGTGGGCGATTCGCGCAGCTCGGTGACGCCGATGGTGATTCCCGCATGAATAGCGTTCATTGTTCCGTCCTGAAAAATGTACAGGTTCAGTATGCGGGCTAGTGGGCTCCGAGTCAATAAGCTGAGCTCACGCAGGGCGCAATCGAACACGGCAGGTTTGTTACTTGCTCGGTTGTTGCGCCAGTCCCCCGATTTGCTCGAGTAGTTTTTTTCGCTGTTCTTCCAGTTCCAGATAGCGCATCGACATGTTCTTAAGGTCGTTGGTGTATTGCTGGATACGTTGCTCGCGCTCCAGTTGCGCCCGCACGATATCGTCGTAGTTCGGCGGGGGCGTGTTGATGCTTGTGCTGTAAGGATGCTGCGATGTAGCCAAGCTTCCTTCCTGAATCTCCAGTAGGCGCAGCTCCTTGGTCATCAGGTAATTCTGGTACACGGACTGCTGTCCCTGCCGTACTCTGTTCAATGTCGATTCGAGCTCGTTCAATTTATCCGGCGTGTCTGAATCGGCAAATGCCATGCTTGATGCAATCATAAGCAAGATGGTAAGGGTCTGCTTCATGGCTGCTCCGAAAGATGGATTGCAAATGTGCGTCGGGCCATAGTGATCGACTGCTCGGCTTTGTCGACTGATACGGGCAACTTAACAAGATTCCAACTGTGGTTCAATAAGCTAAACCATGTAGTTGAATGCAGGCTGAGCAAATGCGCTCTACTTATCGCAACCCGTGTATGCTGCGAAACCAAAATATCATGCATCTCGACATTGTGAAGGAGGATGCGATGCGCCGAGCCATTACACTAGCCATGCTGACGATAGTTAACGTAGGGCGCAATAACCAACGGGCATGGCGCCGCATGTATCTGCGTGGGGTAAAAAGAAAGAGAGCCACAACTTGAAGTTAAACCACCCCTCTCACCACTCCCGCAATCCTCTCCGCCCACCCCTTTACCACCCCCCCCATTCTCCCCCTCCACCATCACCCGCAACAGCGGCTCCGTGCCCGAAGGCCGCAACAGCAAGGTAGCCCGGATGGAATGAAATGGAATCCGGGATCGCGAATTTCGTGTGCGCTCCCGGATTGCGCTACGCTGCATCCGGGCTACGACTACTGGATAAAGGCGTATTTAAACGATTGCGTGAACGCAGCACATTTTTTGTGTGCGCGGGTCGTTGCAGGTTCAGTCGAATGGCCCGGAGAGATCGACCTTAGTTATGACACGTTTTATTTGGAAGGACAGCCCGTTCCAATCAAACAGGCTGCATGAGCGCGCAAAAAATGCGGCTCCGTCCCCATGCAATTTCGGCAAATGCCGGGATGCAGTATGCAATTGCCGTAGGATGGGTTGAGCGTAGCGATACCCATCGAAAACCGCCGGGGGGAGCAAGGTCGGGTTAGCCTGGCGTAACCCGACGCAGCACAGCAATTGTCGTGTTACGCGGCGAGCCGCTAACCCGACCTACCAACTACGGAAGGGCTCAGCGTGCCTTTCAGTGCGGCAGCATCAGCGTTGGCAGGCATACATCTTGCGCAAAAAGGCATCAATATCCGCCATTGCCAGATCCGCCGGCAGTACTTTCTCTTCGGCCTGCGGCTGGAGACAGGCGAGGCTGGGAACCCAGCCGGCACACAGGACTTCGTCGCCGTAATCAAACGCCGCCTCATTGCGTTCGACCTCATAGCTGCTCATATCCATGCATAACGTTCCCATGATAGACCTCCTGTTTCTGCGAGCTTACGCACAATGCGTTACCCTTGTTGAAGTTATCGGCACAGGTGTGCGAAAAATTAGCGCATGTGCGGGAATTGATGCAGCAGTTTGTTGCGGCGCAGACCTACCTTCAGTATGTAGGTCGGGTTACGCGGCGAGCCGCAAACCCGACCTACCAACCGACAGGGTGGGCAACTCGTTGCCCACCGATTATTGAATTGCCGCGTGGGCACTGCGTGCCCACCCTATGAAATAAAAATACCACTCAATATTTGGCGGGCAGCCGCCCGCCAAATATTGACCGTTTTGTATTGTCATCCCCTGTGCGCCGCCGAGTAGCGGAGGCTGGTCAGGGGATTTCGGCGAGGAATGTCTGAGCGCGAAGCGCGAGTTCCGCAGCCGCCTGACCGGCCGAGCAACGCAGGGAACCGCGCAGCGGCGGCAAACCGGGGGCGATTTCTTTTGGTTACTTTTCTTGGCAAGACAAGAAAAGTAACTTGCTGCCGGGCAACCCCCGGCGAATTTTCATCTACGCAAGTGCCATGCTAGGATGCTTGCCATCTATCACACGTTAGAGAACATATGTCGGAGCATCCCAACGTCACTTATGATCGACCGTTCAGAACGCTTTTCGAAGATGGTGTTCATCTGCTTATTGCAAGCGAAAACAGCCAAGACAACGACGAGTCAAACAGTCTCGCCCGTGGGTCAATTGCATGCACCATGATGCTTCCCGAGGTAGTGGCAAACATTTGTATTGAATCACTGCACCTTGATGCAACAATCTTCAACGAAATCGATAAGCTCGCTCCTCTTGCTAAATTCGACTACTACCTTCGATCATCATTTCGTGAACGAAAACTGCCAAGTGGTGTGCTTCCCGTACAAAAATTACAGGAACTCAAACGTCTGCGCGATACGTTTGTTCATCCCAAACGGTATCAAGTTGCGTGGAAGCCAAGTGAGGATGGAACGTATACCGGAGAATCTAAGCGTACACAATTTTTGCATATGTCTGCTAACCCGACAATGTGGCACAGCGGAGATGCCGTCAACGCGATGCAAGGCGTTCACGATTTTCTCTCATTTTTCTTCAAGGATATTTGCAAGATGTCAAAGTGCAAGGCAACTAACCTTCTCTTCTCCGATGACGTCTTACTAGGAAATAGCGAGGGTGGGTTCTTTTACTATCGTCGGACATTTCACACGGCACTCAAGCGATGGAACATCAATACTTCCTATTTTCGTATTGGTGTTCTATAGCCAAGCGATACAAGAGATACAACGCGGTACTAGTAAATTAGGCTCTTCGCGTAATCGAGTGGGTAAATTTCATGGTTTTCAGAGCGCCGGGAGCGTTGACGTGAGTATTTTCAGCCGCAGGTATTCTTCATCGCGCAG
>Ga0156020_1054_pt1 | contig 28031 bp, 25 predicted proteins | sample RifCSPlowO2_02_FD_107674 | JGI IMG/M metagenome (GOLD analysis project Ga0156020, IMG submission 107674) | Gallionellales bacterium RIFCSPLOWO2_02_FULL_59_110 | reverse complement strand
TCCGGGTCGAAGAAACGCAGCGTGTTGCGGCCTGCTTTCTTGGCCTGATACATGGCGAGGTCGGCCTGCTTCAGCAACTCCTCCACCCCTGATTGCTGGTCGTTGAACAGGGTGGCGCCGATGCTTGGCGTGCCGCGATATTCATGTGAGCCAAGCTGGTAGGCTTGGTTCAGGGTAGCCAGAATTTTCTCGCCGACGGCCTCCGTCTGCTCAGCCGCTTCAAAAGCCTGTTTGCTCAAGTCTTCCAGCATCACTACGAACTCGTCCCCGCCCAATCGGGCGACGGTGTCTCCTTCGCGCACGCAGGATGTCAGGCGTTGCGCCACCTGTTGTAACAGCATATCGCCGGTGGCATGACCGAGAGAATCGTTGATGGTCTTGAAATCGTCCAGGTCAATGAACAGTAGAGCAGCTTCCCGGCCACTGCGTGTGCTGGAAGCCAATGCATGCTTGAGGCGATCCAATAGAAGCCGCCGGTTGGGTAGGCCAGTGAGGCTGTCGTAGAACCCCAAGGTCTTGATTTCCGCTTCCGCCGCCTTGCGTGCCGTTATGTCGTGCAAAGTGGCAACGTGGTGGGTGATCTCTCCGGCATTTCCTTTCACCGCAGTAATGGAAAGCCGCCCCGGATATATTTCCCCGTTTTTTCGCAGGCTCCAGATTTCACCGTTCCATGCGCTGGTGTGTTTGATGCTCTCCCACATCGCGGAATAAAAGGCCGCATCATGGCGCTCAGACTTGAGCAGTTCATGTGTCTGTCCAACCGCTTCCTCTTCCGTGTAGCCGGTGATCTCGGCAAAGGCGCGGTTGACCCGCAGGATTACGCCATTGGTATCGGTAACCGCTATGACATCCTGAGACTCGAAGGCGGTGGCGGCGATGCGAAGCCCTTCTTCCGATCGTTTGAGGCGCGTCAGTATGTTCCAGATGAAGAGTGCCTGGAAACCGCCAATGACATTCGCATTGCCCAGTTGAGCTTCGGCGTAGGCGGTGACACTAATATCGCCTGTCAGGTTGAAAGCAATGCAAGGGCGGCTTTCCTCGATCGCTTCGGCAAGATCGGTGAAATTCTGGATGCCGCGTTTCTTCGCAATTGCCAGCGCTGGAGCCTGCGGGTCAGTGTCGATAATACCGGCAATATTGATTTGTTGATCTTCGAGAAAAAGATCGAGCATCGCTGTGCCGCCGCGGCCCGCACCTATAACGAGTATTCTTTGGCTGCTTTGAGTTTTTGCTGTCATCGTGGCTAGCGCGAAAAACAATCCGGTTCTTATTATATCGCCTTCTGGCCAGCGATTAATTTAATTTAATTTCATATTGCGCAATGAGACAGCCATTCTGAAGGCAGTTTCTTAGTGCAGCTTGGCCACCGGCTGCACCAGCACCCACGGGCTGACCACCACCGCCCATACCAGCGCATCTGCCTCGATCCATTTTCGCGCCTGCTCATCCGGTACCAGCGCCAGCTTGCCCGCCACCGCCCATTGCCGGATTTGCTCCACGTTGTCTTTGGACATCTGGAATGCGACATCGACCAGATCCAGGTCGGCTGAGGCCATCCATGCCTTGCCACCGGCAAAAAAACGCTGCAATTCTTTCCAGGCAATTTTCGAGGTTTCCAGATTGATTTTGGCGCGGAATATCTCGCCGGGTGTTTCTGTTGCCTTCATCTCAGCCAACCATTTTCCATGCAATCGATTCGCCGGCGCGCAGCGGCACCAGGCGATTCTCGCCGAACGCGAGGCTATCCGGCACCTGCCAGCTTTCCTTGCGCAGCGTGATCTTGGCGGTGTTGCGCGGCAGCCGGTAAAAATCCGCGCCGTGGAAGCTGGCGAAGCCCTCCAGCCTGTCCAGCGCGCCAAGCTGCTCGAACGCTTCGGCATACAGCTCGATGGCGGCGTGCGCGGTGTAGCAGCCGGCGCAGCCGCAGGCCGTTTCCTTGGTGTGTTGCGCGTGCGGCGCGCTGTCGGTGCCGAGGAAAAATTTCGGGTTGCCGCTGATTGCCGCCTTGCCCAGAGCCTCGCGATGCACCTCGCGCTTGAGCACCGGCAGGCAATAGTAGTGCGGGCGTATGCCGCCGGCCAGCAGTGCATTGCGGTTGTACAACAGGTGATGCGCGGTGATGGTCGCCGCGATGCTGTCCGGCGCATCCGTGACAAACTGCGCCGCGTCGCGCGTGGTGATGTGCTCGAACACCACGCGCAGTTGCGGCAAGTCGCGCAGCAGCGGGATCATTACGCGCTCGAGGAATACCGCCTCGCGGTCGAATATGTCCACTGCGGGGTCGGTGACTTCGCCATGCACCAGCAGCGGCATCCCGCAACGCTGCATCTCCTCCAGCGCCGGATAGGCCTTGCGGATATCCGTCACACCCGCGTCGGAGTTGGTGGTCGCTCCCGCCGGATACAGCTTGACCGCATGCACCGCGCCGCTGGCTTTGGCGCGCTCTATTTCCTTCGCCGTGGTGTTGTCGGTGAGATACAGCGTCATCAACGGCCGAAATCTTGAACTTGGCGGCAACATCGCGACAATGCGCGTGCGGTAAGCCAGCGCCTGGCTGGTGGTGGTCACCGGCGGTTTGAGGTTCGGCATCACGATGGCGCGGCCGAATTGCCGCGCAGTGTCCGGCAGCACCGACCGCATCAATGCCCCGTCGCGCAGATGCAGATGCCAGTCGTCGGGGCGGGTGAGGGTAAGCTGTTGCATGGTGTATTCCGGCTGATGGATAGGATGGATTGTAAATCAAAGGCGGCATGCTGCGTTTTTGTAATTCCGTTTCCAAATTCCATTTATCGTAGGGCGCAATAGCCAACGGGCATTGCGCCGAATGAAAGGGTGCAATGCGCTACGCTTATTGACCCTACATTTTTGTTGCCTACGCAGGCGGCTTTCTCAACCTTGCCGTGATAAACTTCACACCGAAGCTGGCCAGGCAGTCGCCGCGCACACAAGTGCGGGGAGGACAACACGACCGCGCCAGCGGGCTTGTTGCGGTGAAGACTCACTTGCGTAGCAAGTTATGTCGTAACCAAAGTCCGGGCTCCGCAGTGCCGTAGCACGCATGAAGCGCAGCGAAATGCGGGAAAGAAGCCGAACGCTGCCATATTGATCCCCGCTACTTGCTTCATCTCTGTGTTCTCTGTGGCTTGAATTACGGTTTTTAAAGTTGCGCGGTGTTAAACTTCATATCGAAGCTGGCTAGACAGTCGCCGCGTCCGCAAGGACGGGGAGGAAAGTCCGGGCTCCGCAGAGCAGGATGCCGGTTAACGACCGGACGCCGTGAGGCGATGGAAAGTGCCACAGAAAACGGAGCTGAGCGGAGTTTCAGCGCAGGGTAACCTTCGGGTTATGCCTGCCAACCGTCAAGTTCCCTTTTTGGCGTCGAGGGCATGACCCTAAGGTTATGCCGGAGCTAAAATGACACCGCCGATGGCTGCGCGAGCAGTACAGGTAAGGTTGAAATGGCGAGGTAAGAGCTCACCGCGCTGGTGGCAACATCAGCGGCAGGGTAAACCCCATCCGGAGCAAGACCAAATAGGCTGGCCATGACGTTGCTCGCGTCGCCAGCGGGTAGGTTGCTTGAGCGTCAGGTAACGAAACGCCTAGAGGAATGACTGTCCACGACAGAACCCGGCTTACCGGCCAGCTTCACCTCTTTCGCGCAATGGGCTCCGCGCGAATCGGCTAGAATCCCGCCCCCGCATTTTTGGATCGACCACGATGAATTACGATGTTTTCAACGGCGATGCTGATGGCGTCTGCGCGCTGCATCAGTTGCGCCTGGCCTTTCCGGCCGCCAACAACCTTGTCACAGGCACCAAGCGCGATAGCGATCTGCTGCGTTACGTGGAAGCCGGCCCCGGCGACGAGGTGATGGTGCTCGATCTGGCGCTGGACAAAAACCGCGCTGCGCTGCTCGCGTTGCTCGACAAGGGGGTGAAGGTCGGCTATTTCGACCACCATGTCGCAAAGGATATTCCCGTGCATCCCAACTTGAACGCGACGATCGACACCAGCCCGGATGTCTGCACCAGCCTGCTGGTCAACCGTTACCTGGAAGGCAAACACCTGATCTGGGCAGTCATCGGCGCGTTCGGCGACAACCTGCACGAAGCGGCCTGCCTGGCCGCCCAGCCGCTCGGCCTCAAACCGCAGCAACTCGCCACGTTGCGCGAACTGGGCGAGTGCCTCAACTACAACAGCTACGGGGAGGCCGTGGAGGACTTGAATTTCCATCCGGCGGAGCTGTACCGCATCCTGCACCAGTTCAAAAACCCGTTCGTGTTCATCAACGAGAACGGGATATTCGAAATTCTGAAACAGGGCTACGCCGAGGACATGGCGCTCGCGCGCGCCATACGCCCGGAGCATGACACGGCAAGCGGCACGATTTATATTCTTCCCGCCAAACCTTGGAGCCGCCGCGTGAGCGGCGCTTTCGGCAACATCCTTGCCAGCGCCGCTCCGGATCGCGCACATGCCGTCCTGACCCAGCGCGGTGACGGCGCTTTCGTGGTCAGCGTGCGCGCCCCGCAATCCGTCGGCAGCGGCGCCGACGTTTTATGCTCGCGTTTCGCCACCGGCGGCGGCAGGAAAGGCGCGGCGGGAATCAACCGGCTGCCGGAAAACGAACTGCCGAGATTCGTGCAGGCCTTCGACGAAGCGTTTTCGGCAGCAGCGTAACGGGCATGGCGAGCAGCCACCACAGATTATGAAACTCGCCATGCCCGCTCCCCTCTCTCATAGCTCTTCCCGCTTGCGGGAGAGAGGGACGCGGTCTCGCTACGCGAGCCTCAAGTTAACCGCTGCCGGGCACGGCTTACTTGAAGCGCCAGGTCACGCCGGCAGTTGCGGAAGTCGTTCCGGTGCCCGGTTCTGCGTCGTCGTTCGCGCGGATCAGGCCGAACGCAAATTCGAGGTTATCGCTGGGCGAGTAGATCGCGCCGATTTCGGCGAAGTCGGTGCGCGTGCTGTCGCCGTCGGCCCTTTCCGATTCGATGCCGATGTCCAGCGCCAGCTTCCAGCCCTCGGCGACATCCCAGACGGGAGCGATCGAGGCGCGCGTGATCGTTGCATCCGAACCGACTGTATCGCGGAAGCGGTCGCGACCGGCGAAGAGGTTGGCATGAACTGCGCCGAAGCCGGTTTCCTGCGTCAGGATCAGCGTTAATCCGTAGGAAGTTTTGCCTGTGCCCAGCCCTTCGTTTTCCCTACCGGAACTGACCGGCAGGACAATCTCGGGCTTGATGCCGAGACTGGTTTTGCTTTCCTCGTTTTCGTAAAAGCGCCACTTGACCCCGAACGACGGATTGCCGCCGCCGCTCGCATCGAGTTCCGGGATGCTTGAGCGGATGCGCGTGTAATTCGCCCCGACGAATGCATCGATGCTGTCGGTGATGCCGCGCGTGTAAACCACCGGCAGCGAGGTGACACGGACGGATTCGCCTTCGGAACGCGCGCGGTCTCGGTTGACGGAGAATTCGAGCTGGTTACCACCCGCGCCCTGCGTGCCGGTGTCGTCGGTGATCAGCGGCTGGAAAGCGAGGGCAGATGGGGCGGCGGCCGCAAGCAGCAGGCCGAAAGAAACGAAGCAGGTTCGTTTCAAGGTGTCGCGGGAGCGATGCGGCATGGTTTTATCCTTTCCGGTAGATACGTTTCTGGCTTGCGTCATTTTGTTATTTCCTTTCATCGTTAATGGCTACAGGGGGTGGTGCTATTACAAAAAGGCGAAGACAGTGCCGTTTATCCGATACCGCAGGAGCTTGGCTGGGCGTGCGTGCCGGAACCATATGACGGCAAAGCATATCATATCTTGTTGACATTTTATCAATGAGAATCATTCGCAACTATATGCATGGGGAAGCCGCATGTCAACATCGCTTCAATAATATTTTATGGGAGTTGAGCGTCACGAATTGTGTAATTTGTGGACAGAATCAAAGTTTATAGGTTAAAACGAACACCATGAATTCTCCCCCGGAAATCAGACCCGGCCAGTCCGTCGAACTGCTCAAGGAACTGCACATCCTGACGCGCGACGGCAAGCTCAACCAGGACAGCCGTCGCAAGCTGAAGCAGGTTTACCATTTATATCGTTTCATTGAGCCGTTGCTCGATGAAGTGCTTGCGGACAGGCAAGACCTGACGCTGGTGGATCACGGCGCGGGCAAGTCCTACCTCGGCTTCATCCTCTACGATTTATTTCTGAAGGCGCGTGAGGCCGGGCAGGTTTACGGCATCGAGACCCGCGAGGCGCTGGTCGAAAAATCCCGCGAATTGGCCGCAAGGCTGGGCTTTGCGCGCATGTCGTTCCTGAATCTGTCGGTGGAGGAATCCATCGGCTCGCCGCAACTGCCGGAGCGGGTCGATATCGTCACCGCGCTGCACGCCTGCAACACCGCCACCGACGATGCGATCAAGTTTGCGCTGCACAAGCGGGCGCAATTCATCGTGCTGATCCCCTGCTGCCAGGCCGAGGTTGCAGCCGCATTGAACCGCCACAAGAACCAGTCGTTCGGCAAAACCCCGCTCTCGGAAATCTGGCGCCATCCGATCCACACCCGCGAGTTCGGCAGCCACCTCGCCAACGTGCTGCGCTGCCTGTTGCTGGAGTCGCACGGCTACCAGGTGACGGTGACTGAGCTGGTCGGCTGGGAGCACTCGATGAAAAACGAGCTCATCATCGGCCGCCGCACGGATGCATCGAAAAAAAGCGCGCGACAGAGGCTGGAGCAGATTCTGTGCGAACTGAATCTGGAAGAATTGCGCGAGCGGTTTATTTACTGAGCTGGTGTGCCAATGCCCAGGCCACATGCTCGCGCACCAGCTCCGCAGGATGCTCCGCACGCGATTGCAAGGCTGCAATCACAGCGGCGCTCTGTGGTGCGTTGCCCAAGGCCACGGCGAGGTTGCGCAGCCACTGTTCGTGACCGATGCGATAGATCGCGGTGCCGGCCAGCTTGCTGGCGAATTCGGCTTCGTCCCACGCGAACAACTCAATCAATCCCGCATCGTCCAGCCCGTGCCGCACCGCAAAATCCGGATCGGCGCTGGCCTGCGCAAAACGGTTCCACGGGCAGATCAACTGGCAGTCGTCGCAACCGTAGATGCGGTTGCCGACCAGCGGGCGCAGCTCGACGGGAATGCTGCCCTTGAGCTCGATGGTCAGGTAGGAAATGCAGCGGCGCGCATCGACGCGATACGGTGCGACGATGGCCTGCGTCGGGCAGATGGCCATGCAGCGCGTGCAGGTGCCGCAATGTTCCTGCTCCGGCTCATCGACCGGCAGCGGCAGGTTCACGTAAATTTCGCCCAGGCAGAAGCGCGAGCCGTGCGCGCGCGACAGCAGCAGGGAGTGCTTGCCGCGCCACCCTAACCCGGCCTTGCGCGCCAGCTCCTTTTCCATGACCGGCGCACTGTCGGTAAAAACTCGTGCTTCAAATTCGGCGACTTCGGCGCGGATTTTCTCGGCCAGCTTCGCCAGACGGTTGCGCATCACCTTGTGGTAGTCGCGCCCCAGCGCATAGCGCGAAACGAAGGCGCGTCCGCCCTCCGCGAGCACCGCCCAACTGTCGCGCGCAGCGGGCGGCATATTGTTCATGCGCAGCGAAATCACGCGCAGCGTGCCGGGCAGCAGTTCCGCCGGGCGGCTGCGTTTGCAGCCATGTTTTGCCATATAATCCATCTCGCCGTGCATGCCGAGCGCGAGCCATTCCAGCAGGCCTGCTTCCGCCGCCGAAAGATCGGCGTTGCTGATGCCCACGGCCTGGAAGCCGAGTTCGTGCGCCCAAGCGCGTATCAGCGCGGCGAGCGCACCGTAATCAATCGAATGAGGAATTTCGTTTTGCATAGTCCGGATGATAGCCGAATCAACATCTTCCTCACCGATGAAAACGCGACCCTTGCGCTGGCGCAACGCCTCGCCGCGCAACTCGATCCCGGCATGGTGGTCTATCTGCGCGGGGATCTCGGCGCGGGCAAGACCACGCTGGTGCGCGGCATGTTGAATGCGCTGGGTTACACCGGCAGGGTGAAGAGCCCCACTTACACGCTGCTCGAACCATACCGTGCAGCCGGGATGGACTTGCGTCACTTCGATTTGTACCGCCTGCACGACGAAGAAGAATGGGAAGCTGCTGGTTTTCGCGACGAATTCGACGGGCAAAACATCTTTTTAATCGAATGGCCGGACAAGGCGCAAGATTTTCTGCCACGTGCCGATATGGAAATCATGTTAGAGATTCTGCCGCAAGGCCGCCAAGCGGAAATCCGCGCCAATACGGAAATGGGCAAGCGATGCCTGGAACAGTTGTAAGACTCGCAACATTCCTGATTCTCTGCTGGCTGCCGCAGGCTCACGCCGCGATAGCCGTGAGCGCGGCGCGTGTCTGGCCGGCGCAGGACTACACGCGCCTGACGCTGGAATCGAAACAGGCCATCCGCCACAACATGTTCATCCTGAGCGATCCGGAGCGCCTGGTCATCGACCTGGAAGATGTCGAGCCCGGCGACACGCTCCACGGCCTGTCCGGGCTGGTCGGCGCTAATGACCCCTACATCAGGAGCCTGCGCGTGGGCCGTTTCAAACCCGGCGTGGTGCGCCTGGTGCTCGATCTGAAGACCGAGGTCAAGCCGCAGTTGTTCGCGCTCAAGCCGGTCGGCGAATATGGCTATCGCCTGGTGCTGGATGTGTACCCGGCACAGCCGCCCGACCCGCTGATGGCCCTGCTCGAACAGCGCAAGCCTTCGTCTGCGGAAGCAGCCAGCGCGCCAGCGCCAACCGCGCCGCAGGCAGAAGAGGCGCAAGCGCCGACGTCGGCTCAGGGCGCAGCAAAGGCGGGCTTGCCTGCGGCGGAAGCAGCAACGCCCACCTTGCCCGAGTTGCGCGCCCGCACTCTGGTTATCGCGATCGACGCTGGGCACGGTGGCGAAGACCCTGGCGCGATCGGCAGAAACGGCTCGCGCGAGAAAAATGTCACGCTGGCGATTGCGCGCAAAGTGAAAGCCTTGATGGATGACATACCGGACATGCGCGGTGTGCTGATCCGCGACGGTGACTATTTCATCCCGCTCGTCGGGCGCGTCGCCAAAGCGCGCAAGGTGAACGCGGATCTGTTCATTTCCATTCACGCCGATGCCTTCATCAAGCCGGACGCGCGCGGCTCATCGGTGTTTGCGCTCTCCGAACACGGCGCGACCAGCGCGGCAGCGCGCTGGCTGGCGAAAAAGGAAAACGAAGCGGATCTGATCGGCGGCGTGAATATCGCGGTGAAAGACCCGCACCTGGCGCGCACCCTGCTCGACCTGTCGCAGACCGCCACCATCAACGACAGCATGAAACTGGCCAAGCATGTGCTGGGCGAACTGGGCGGCATCAACGACCTGCATCGCGGCCAGGTCGAGCAGGCCGGCTTCGCCGTGCTGAAATCGCCGGACATACCGTCCATCCTGGTCGAAACCGCCTTTATCAGCAACCCCAGCGAAGAGCGCCGCCTGAACGACGAGGACTACCAGATGAAAATCGCCGGCGCGATCCTGGGCGGCATCAAACGCTATTTTGCGCAGAACCCGGCGCTGTCCAAACCGAAGTTCGCGCAATCCGGGTTTTAGCTTCGTAGATACTATGGCTTTTTACAAACCTGAAATCCGAGTTTATTCGGGCCAAGGGATTGTTTGGAAGTTCACTGGAAAATGCGATACAAAGCAGCTTGCGGGCGATGATAACAATTGCCTCGGTGTTTGCTCCTTTTGCCCTTTCTTCTGCCTGGCTCATGAGTTTGTACATTTTCAAAATTTCCGCCGCTGTTTTTAACAGGGGCGAGTCTAATTAACACCGGGCATTTCTGCTTGGATGAAAGCGGACATTACTACTCTCCCGTGATTTCACCATTCCGGATTGCTATACCGAATACTCCTTCGCCAGGAGTTTCTGCTGGGGTAGAGCTGCCGCAGCCGTTTGCTGTTAACGTGCCGCTGTATGCTCAATCCCAAGCAACAGTTGAATAATTGGCGGTAGAGGCACCGCAAAACGCCAATCCTTCCGATACCCAACCCTGCGCCACCATGGTGTCTACCACGCTCTGGCTGGTCATGTAGCGGTGGTTGGGAGCGCCGCCCATGCCGTTGTTGTATACCCGGTAGACCGGTGAGGTGCCGGAAGAACAGACGCCTCCTGCCGGCTTGACCGCGTAGAAGGCGTAGCCCTCGTAGCTCCAGCCCCAGTCGGTGCGGCTCTTGACGTATTCGCATTCGCCGGTGTCTATGGTATAGAAATGCGAGCCCACCGTGCCGTTGGCAAACACGCCATAGAAGCGGCACACCGGAGAAGCGTTGGAGGGGGCAGAGCCCTGCGTTAGCCAGATGTTGTAAGTCTTGCCGGTACGCACCCAGTCCCAGGCGGGGTTGTTGTCGAGCGAGGTGGCTTCGTCGGAGTAGGCGGTCATGAAGTAGTGGTTGATGTCTGCTTTGTAGAACTCGATCGCCATATCTGCCGTTCCGGCATCCTGGCCATTTGCTTCGATTGCACCTATGGTTGGTGCGTAAGCGCGAGTTTGTTGTATGGCATCCATCGTTCCGGCCAACGCATGCGTCAGGGCGCGCCCCGCCAAGGGGCTGTTTGATGCGGGGGTTAGTGCCAGGGATGCAGTTTGTGCCAATGTGGCCAAGGATGTCGTGTCGAGAAATTCCTCCGCAAGCTGTGGTGATGCCGTTGTTTCTCCGCCCGTTCCAATCGACGCCGTATCATCGGGAAGCGTCGAACACCCCTCGCCTGGCAACGCGCTGGCGCCATTCCACCAATAGTTGGCCGCGAACAGCAGCGTGGTGTCGCCATCAACCACATTCAGCGGACACGCCACTGTGGTACCGCCGTAACTGCGGCCCAAGTGCCCGCCTGCTGATGCAAGCAGATTGTTTTGCACGGTGGCATTGGTAGTGGCCAACACGCGATTGATCGGCGCCGGCTCGGTGGCTCCGACACCCCAGCACGGATCGATGGCCACATAATCATTGCTGCCGGGATCCCATGTCTGACAATCGTTGCCTGCACCATCGGCGGCACCCAGGATTATGCTGCCATGGATGCGAATGGCATCGCCGCCAGCCGCCTCGACGCCATTCAGCGGCGGCACATAAGCGGATTTGTAGTAAACCGAGTTGCCAATCGCAAAGCAGTTGGCGCAACCGGAAAATTCCAGAGCGGCTTCGCGCGGGTCGATAATCAGGTTGTTGCGCGCGACAGTGCCGAGCGCCTCGTAATCCCACCTGCCATCGAGCGAAAAATAATAGGTGGCGTCGGTGCTCTCGCCGCCCAATTCGACCCGGCGCACGCGATAAAAAACATTGCTGTCATACAGCACATCCGTCGAGCCGCCCTTGGCTTCGATGCCCAGGCCGCCGCCGTTGCGGGCGATGACATTGCGGCAGAACGCCGCGCGGTGCACGCCGACGTTGTCGATGCCGTGGCGGGTGGTCTGGCTGATGCTGGTGTCGACGACCCAGACATCTTCGGCTTGATTGAACTTGATGCCGTCGGAGCCGTAACCCTCAGCGGTCTCCGCGTCAAAATCGGTCGGATCAAAAAGATTCTGGATGGTGACCGAGCGGATCAGGATATGGTGCGAGGGCTCGTATTGCCCATAGATCGCGGTGTTGAGGGTTCCGCCGGAATTGGCATTGGCACTCCCGTTGATGGCAGCGCCGGACACATGGATGCCCGCCGTCGCCGAGAGTGGCAGTGGCGCAGCATGTACTGATCCGTTCCATGCGCCCACTGTCGCCGGCCCGATGGTAACTCCCTCGATCGCGATGTAACTCACACCCAGAAGATTGATCCCGTGTCCAATCCGTGTTGCATCCGGCGCCGGATCGACGGCCTGCAAATAGATCGGATTGGTTGCCGAGCGCAATAATCGCTGCGCGTAAATTTCCGCGCCCACATCATCTTCATAGATGCCCGGCGCAAGACGTATCCGCACCGGTTGGACGGGATAAGTATCGCGCGCCGTGGCAAACGCCTGTTTGATGCCGCTCGTGCCTGATGCGGGGGATAAGTCGATATTTGTCCAAGCCGACTCTGCAATCGCATCGACAAAAAATGGCCCATCACACGATGGCAAAGCAGCCATGGCTGGAGAGACAAAGCACATGGCGAGCGCCAGCGCGCGCAGCAAGTTTTTCAGTATGGAGTACTTGCAAAAACATGCTCGACAATAGTGCGGGTCAATTTTCCGTGTTAGCGATGCAAAGAGGTGGACGGTGAAGAATGGCATGTCGATTTTCTTTCGTTCTTGTTTGGCCGTGGCAGGTTAAGGTGTTGATGTGTAGTGTCTCTTTTGTAGCGACCAAACTGCGAAGGAGAGCATGCCATGCATGCGATTGCTATCCTACACCACATTCTTTCTGCCGACATTCCGGGAATTCACGCAAAACGTCTGACCAGCCTGCTGGCTGCCGTCGATGCTATGGTATCGGGCAGTCGGCTGACGTTAAGCGATATGGGGCGCGGCCTATCGGGCATTGGGTAAAACCACGTTCTACGAACGTGGTCGTTTACTTCGTTCTAACACCTCGCTTGCTTGATGGAGCAACCGCAGCATTGGGGACAGTTTCACGCTGCATACCCTATGTTTCCCAACACAAGCCCGGATGCAGCGCGGGCGGAATCCGGGGGCCTCTTCTCCATTCAGGGGTTGCACCGCATCAGCGCGGAAACGCCACCACGTGGTCGATGTCGAGGCGGATGCCGATCTTGTCGCCCAGCGCATGGTTGTGGTGGCTGGGCACCAGGGACAACACGCGCGCGCCGCCATCCAGCCCCAGAGTGTAGACGATGTCGGCGCCGCGAAACGCCTTGTGCAGGACTTCGGCGAACAGCGGGCCGCTGTCGTCGTGCACGATGTCGTCGGGCCGCAGCAGGATGTCAACCGGGCTGCCCGCAGCGCTGCCTTCCGGCGCCAGGCAGGGCAGCACACCCAGCGCGGTTTCCACTTCGCGCGGGTTCAGCACGGTGCCGGGCAGCAGCACGCCGCGTCCCACGAAATCGGCGACGAAGCGGTTGGCGGGGCGGTGGTAAATGTTGTAGGCGCTGTCCCACTGCTGCAATTTCCCCTGATGCATCACGCCGATCTCGTCGGCCATGGCGAAGGCTTCGTGCTGGTCGTGCGTCACCAGGATGGCTGTGGCGTTCTGGCTCTTGAGAATCTCGCGCACTTCCTGCGACAGGCGTTCGCGCAGGTCGACATCGAGATTGGAAAACGGCTCGTCGAGCAGCAGCAGTGCGGGCTGCGGAGCCAGCGCGCGCGCCAGCGCAACCCGCTGCTGCTGGCCGCCGGAGAGTTCGTGCGGATATTTTTTGTGATCCGCGGCAAGCCCCACCACGTCGAGCAGGTGATCGACCCGTTCTTTCCTGTCGCGGGCGGGCAGGCGATGGAGCCCGAAGCCGACGTTATCGGCCAGGGTGAGGTGGGGAAACAGGGCGTAATCCTGGAACACCATGCCCACCTGGCGTTTTTCCGGCGGCAGCGCCCAGCCCTTGCGGCTGACCGCGCTGCCGTTGATTCTGATTTCGCCTTCTCGCACGTTCTCGAAGCCGGCGATCAGGCGCAGCACGGTGGTCTTGCCGCAGCCGGAGGGGCCGAGCAGGCAGCCGATATGGCCGCGGGCGAGTTGCAGCGAGAGATCGCTCACCACAGGATGGTCGCCGTAGGCATGGTGGATGCCATCCAGTTCGAGCAGTATGTCAGCGTTGGATGTCTGCATGGCGGGCTACAAAAAATATCGGGATGAGGCCTGCCGCCACCAGCGCCACGGCGGGCAGGGCGGCACGCTCCCATTCGCCTTCCGAGGTCATCTCGAAAATGCGCACGGCCAGTGTATCCCATCCGAAGGGGCGGGTCATGAGGGTGATCGGCATTTCCTTCATGACATCCATGAAGACCAGCACCAGCCCGGTCAGCAGCCCGCCGCGCAGCACCGGCAGATGCACGCGGCGCAGCATGGTCATGCCGCCCACGCCGAGGCTGCGCGAAGCCTCGTCGATCGAGCGCGTCAGGCGTTGCATGGCGCTATCGACCGGATGGTAGCCGGCCGCCAGAAAGCGCACCAGGTAAGCGGGCAGCATGACCAGCAGCGTGCCCTGCAACAGCAGCCCGGTTTCGATGCGCAAGTGTTCTTTCAGGTTTGCGGCCAGAAAGTTGTCCAGCCACGCGAGCGCCACGAAGATGCCGACCGCCAGCACCGGCCCCGGCAGGGCATAACCGAGCGTGGCGATGCGCACCGCGCCGGCAGTCCAGGGGTCGCGGTGATACCGTTTCGCATAGGCGAGCAGCAAAGCACAGGCGGCGGTGAGCAGCGCGGCAATACCCGACAGCGCGAGCGAGTGCCACAGGAATTCGAGGTAGCGAGAGTCGAAGTCCTGCCCGAAAACCTGCCACGACCACAGCGCCAGTTGCGCCACCGGGATCAGGAAGGCGACCCCCAGCACCAGCGTGCAGTAGACGGAGGCAAGCCGGGCCGCGCCGCGCGTCAGCACGATGCGGTCCTTGTCCTGCGCGTGCTTGCCCGCCTGCGTATAGCGCATCCGCGAGCGCGAAAGTTGCTCGACAAGCAGCACCGCGAACACGATCACGATCAGCAGCGAGGCGAGCTGGGAGGCGGCGGAAAGCGAGAAGAGGCCGAACCAGGCCTTGTAGATGGCGGTGGTGAAGGTGTCGTAGTTGAACACCGAAACGGTGCCGAAGTCGGCCAGGGTTTCCATCAGCGCCAGCATCATGCCGCCTGCGATCCACGGGCGCGCCATCGGCAGCGCCACGCGGAAGAAGCCGCTGACGCGGCTGTGGCCGAGGGACTGGGCCGCTTCCAGCGCGCGCTTGCCCTGGGTGGCGAAGGCGTTTTTCGCCAGCAGGTAAACATAGGGATAGAGGGTGAGCGACATCACGGCAATCACGCCACCGGTGGAGCGGATGCGCGGAAACCAGATATTTGCGCCGAAGATTTCGCGCAGCCATGTTTGCACCGGGCCGGTGAAGTCCAGCAGGCCGACGAACACGAAGGCACTCACATAGGCGGGCAGAGCCATCGGCAGCAGCATCGCCCAGGCAAAAAAGCGCCTGCCGGGAAATTCACACACGGCGGCGAGCCAGGCCAGGCTCACGCCGAGAACAACGGTGCCTGCGGCCACACCCAGCACCAGCCAGAAGGTGTTGAGCAGCAACCCCGGCAGCACGTGTTCGGCGAGATGCGCCCAGATTTCCTCCTCCGGCGACAGCAGCGAGGAAAACACCACCAGCAGCGGCACGACGACGAGAACGGCAACACCGAAGGCGATGAGCCGCCACCCGTCCGGACGGAAACGGGCAAAAGCACCCGGCAAGGGTGCTGTTGCGATAGGGGCGGTGCTCGCCGGGTTCATCCGCTTATTTGTAGCCGGCGCGATCCATCAGCTTCACCGCAGCCGCCTGCAGTTCGCCGGCCTTGGCGACGTTGATCGGGTTGTGCTTGAAATCCCCCCATTTGGCCACAGCCGGGTCGGCCTTGACGCCGGGGTTGGCGGGGTACTCCATGTTCACGTCGGCAAACATGTTCTGCGCCTTCGCGGAAGACAGCCACTCCAGCAGGCGGATCGCTTCTTTTTCGTGTTTGGCATGTTTGGCGATGCCGGCGCCGGAAATGTTGACGTGTACGCCGCTGCCTTGCTGGTTGGGCCAGAACAGGGCGAGCGGCAGGGCGGGCTTCTTCTCCATCAAGCGGCCATAGTAGTAAGTGTTGCCCATGCCCACATCGCATTGCCCGGCGGCGATCGCTTCCATCATCTTGGTGTCGTCGGGGAAGGTATCGGTGGCGAGGTTGGCCACCCAGCCGCGCACGATCTGCTCGGCCTTCGCCTCGCCGTGCTCGGCGATCAGCATCGCCACCAGCGACTGGTTGTAGACCTTTTTCGAGGTGCGCATGCAAAGTCTGCCCTTCCATTTCGGGTCGGCCAGATCCTCATAGGTGGACAGGTCGGACGGCTTGAGTTTTTGCGTGTTGAAGACGATGGTGCGGGCGCGCACGGAAAGCCCGAACCAGTGGTTTTGCGGGTCGCGCAGATGAGCCGGGACATTGGCTTCCAGCGTTTTCGAGGCGACCGGCCTGAGCAGCCCCTCGTTTGCTGCGTGCCACAGATTGCCGGCATCCACCGTGATCAGCATATCGGCCGGCGTATTCGCCCCTTCGGCCTTGAGGCGCTCCATCAGCGGGCCCTCCTTGTCGGTGATGAATTTCACCTGTACGCCGGTTTCCTTGGTATAGGCATCGAACATCGGTTTGATGAGTTGCTCGATGCGCGCCGAATACACCACCACTTCGTCGGCGAAAGCGGGCAGGCTCAGAAAAGCTCCCAGCAATAAGGTAAACACAGAGTTCTTGCGCATGATTATCTCCTTGATTGTAAATTGGATAAGCGTTGTTCAATGACAATATAACAACTTGGCGATAATGTTAACAAGAATTATTCTTATTTGCAAGCGCGATAATCTTGAGCCGGGCCAGCCGGAACCGGAAAAGCAGGCCGGGCCTCAGAGTTCGACGAGAATGGCGGAGCTTGCCCGCATTTTGCGGTCACAGCAATAGGCGAATGGACTTCGCGTTGCTGCGCGAGTTTCACGCTAAAACGAAGGGGGAGTTACAGCATCAGCTTGTCGTTAAGGCAGGTTTTGGCTTGCGCGAGCCGCACCAGGGTCGGCAGCAGGTAGAGCCCGGTTTGCTCCTTCAATGCCAGCGCGGATTCCTTCAGGTCGGCGAAGGATAACTCGATCGGATTGCCCGCCGCCGCAAAGGCGATGGCATTGCCGCTTTCGCACGACGGAAGCAGCAACGCGCGATCCTCGAATGCCTCCGCGATGTGGGCGGTAGTTCGCTTGAAACTGCGGCTGCGTGTCAGCAGATTCACCGCCAGCACCCCGTCGTCGCCCAGGCGGCCGCGGCAAGCCTGATAGAACGGCAATGTCTCCAGCGCGCCTGCGCGCGCTTTTTCATTAAAGCCATCCACCAGAATCAGATCGAATTTCCTGTTGCTGCCCAGCATGTATTCCGCGCCGTCGCCGATGACGATATTGAGCCGCTTCGGGTCTTCCGGCAGCTTGAAGAATTGCCGCGCGGCAGCGACCACGGCTGGCTCGATCTCCACCACGGTGAGATGCGCCAGCGGATAGTGGCGATACAGGAACTTGGTCAGCGAAGCCGCGCCGAGGCCGATCAGCAGCACCTTGCGCGGCGCATCGCGCAGCAGCAGCGCGGCCATCATCTCGCGCGTGTATTCCAGCTCCAGGTTCCACGGCCGCGCGATGCGCATTGCGCCCTGGATCCATTCGGAACCGAAGTGCAAAGTGCGCACGCCCGCTTCTTCGCGGATGTCGATAGGAGTGGCCATATAAGGATGTGAGGGTAGAGTTCTATCTAAGGTGACCGATTCTAACTTATACAGGTCAAATGAAAGCAAACAGCCCGTAGCCCGGATGAAGCGTAGCGGAATCCGGGAAGTAATGTGGCGGCCATCGGCTTCTTCCCCGCATTACGCTACGCTTCATGCGGGCTACGGGGTTTATTTGAAGGGTTCCGGTTCGCCGTATTTTTCATCCACGGCTTCGCTCATTTCTCCCGCCCAATCTTCGGGCAGCATGCCTTTGCGCACGTAACGGTGAAACGATGAATGAGGCCATGCCGATACGCGCGACACGAGGCCGTGTTTGACCGGGTTGTAGTGAATGTAATCCACATGCCGCGCCAGGTCGTTATCGTCGCGCAGGGTATGCTCCCAGAATCGCCGTTGCCACAGGTTGTATTCGCCTTTGGCGTTGCGCGTCAAATTTACTCCTGCGCGGATCAGGTCGCGGGTAAATCCTGACTTGATTGCGCGCCAGCGCCCGGTAGAGTCGGCATCGTCTGGCGGCAGCGTCCAGATCGCGTGCAGGTGTTCCGGCAATACCACCATTGCCACGATTTCAAAAGGATGCTTGCCCATCACGCATTGAAACGCCGCACGCAGAGGCTCGATGTTTTCGGTAAGCGCGTGAGATTGCCGGTCGGCCAGCGTTGCGGTAAAGAAATAGGTTGCTCCTGGCAGTTGATTGCGGCGGTAATGCACCACGGTTTGTCCCCCTCGGTTTAAGTAGCCCGCATGTAACGAAGTGGAATGCGGGAAGCAATGCGGAGATACAGGTTTCCCCCCGCATTGCGCTACGCTTCATGCGGGCTACGAGGTTGCATCCATTGATTCAGCAGCCAGCGCGCCCACTCGGTCACTTCCGTCGCGGTCATGCCGATGGCGGCCTGTTGCTGTGCCAGCGCGTCGCCCGCCGCGCCGTGCAGGTGCACCGCCAGCAGCAGCGCAGCATCCGCGCTCATTCCCTGCGCGATGAAGGCGGCGATCATGCCGGTCAGCACGTCGCCCATGCCCGCGCTGCTCATGCCGGGGTTGCCGGTTCGGTTTACATATAACTTTCCGCCGCGCGTGGCGCACAGGCTGGAAGCGCCTTTCAGCACCACGCTGCAAGCGAATTTCTGCGCCAGTTGCCGCACCGCCGCGACGCGATCCGCCTGCACTTCCTTGATTTCGCAGGCCAGCAGGCGCGCGGCTTCGCCGGGGTGCGGGGTAAGCACGGTCGCGGCCTTGCGCGCGAGCAGCAGGGTACACAGGTCGGGGCGCAGCGCAAGGATGTTCAGCGCGTCGGCGTCCAACACCAGTGCGGTGCTGGCGTGCAAGGCATCGTGCAGCAGCTTTTGCGCCGCCGGGCCGTGTCCCATGCCGCAGCCGATTGCAAAGACGTTCACGCCGGGCAGGTGCAGCGCGTCGGATGCCGGGTGCAGCATCAGTTCCGGCTGCGCCGGATCGACGCTCGGCGCGTTGTCCGCCAGCAGGCCGACATGCACGCAGCCTGCGCCCAGCTTGAGCGCTGCACGCGCCGCCAGCAGCGCTGCGCCGACCATGCCGGAAGCGCCGCCGATCACCGCGACGCTGCCGAACATGCCCTTGTGGCTGTCGCGCGGGCGCTTCGGGAAATTTGCGATGACCTGCTTGGGGGTGAGGGCAGTGATGCGTTTGTTCATTTCCGGTTAAGTGCTGAGTGGAGCGCATAGTATAATCCCGCCCCGAATTTAATTTCACGGTCTATGCCATGCTCCAAGTCTCAATCGGCACCGCCGCCTTATCTGCATTCCGCCTGGAAAAATTGCGCGCCGCGCTGAAAGATGCTGCTCCCGGCATCGCCAGCACAGATACGCGCCACTGGTATTTCAGCGCCTTGCGCAACGCTGAGCTGAGCAAGGCGCAGTCTAGGTTGCTGGACAAGGCGCTCGGCATCGACAAGTCGGCGGGCGAGCCGAAGGGTGCGGAGGAATGCCAGCGACTGCTGGTGGTGCCGCGCCTCGGCACGATCTCGCCGTGGTCCACCAAGGCCACCGACATCGCGCAGCATTGCGGGCTGTCCGGGGTGCGGCGCATCGAGCGCGGGGTGGTGTATTACATTGCGACCGACAGCAGAAAACCCTTGAGCGAAATTGAACTGGCCGCAGTGTTGCCGCTGCTGCACGACCGCATGACCGAGGCAGTTCTTTCTGAGACGGACGGAGCGGCGGAAAAAATCTTCCGCCACGGCAAGCCGCAACCGCTCGAAACTGTGGACATTCTGAAGGGGGGCAGCAAGGCACTGGAAGCGGCCAACCGCGAGATGGGGTTGGCGCTGTCGGCAGACGAGATCGGCTACCTCGTCGAGAATTTCCAGAAGCTCAAGCGCAACCCGACCGATGTCGAGCTGATGATGTTCGCGCAGGCGAACTCCGAACACTGCCGCCACAAGATTTTCAACGCCGACTGGGTGATCGACGGCGAGGCGCAGGACATGTCGCTGTTCGGCATGATCCGCAACACCCACAAGCTCAGCCCGCAGGGCACCGTGGTCGCTTATTCCGATAATTCTTCCGTCATCGAAGGCGCGCGCGTCGAACGTTTCTATCCGCGCGCCGGGGGAGCTTATGCGTTTGGGGAAGAACTGACGCACACGCTGATGAAGGTCGAGACGCACAACCATCCAACCGCCATCGCACCGTTTGCCGGCGCGGCCACCGGCAGCGGCGGCGAGATCCGCGACGAAGGCGCGACCGGTTGCGGCTCCAAGCCCAAGGCGGGATTGTGTGGCTTCTCGGTGTCCAATTTGAATATTCCGGGGTTCGTGCAGCCTTGGGAAATATATGAGAAGGGGGAAGGGGGAAGGGAGAAGGGGGAAACCAGCGCTCCGCTTTTGACTTTACCCTTGAGCGCCGAAGGCGCGGTCCCTTCTCCCTTCAACCCTTCCCAATCTTACGGTCGTCCCACCCGCATCGTCTCCGCCCTGCAAATCATGCTCGACGGCCCCATCGGCGCGGCGGCGTTCAACAACGAGTTCGGTCGCCCGAATCTGGCGGGCTATTTCCGCACCTTCGAGGAGCAGGTCAGCGGCGAGATGCGCGGCTACCACAAACCCATCATGCTGGCTGGCGGGGTCGGCAATATCGCGGCGATCCACACGCACAAACACGAACTGCCGGAGGGTGCGCTGCTGATCCATCTGGGCGGCCCCGGCATGTTGATCGGTCTGGGCGGCGGCGCGGCATCCTCGATGGACACCGGCGCGAATGCCGAGAACCTCGATTTCGATTCGGTGCAGCGCGGCAACCCCGAGATGCAGCGCCGCGCCCAGGAGGTGATCGACCGCTGCTGGCAGCTCGGCGCGGACAACCCCATCCTCTCCATCCACGATGTCGGCGCGGGCGGTATGTCGAACGCGTTGCCGGAACTGGTGCACGGCGGCGGCAAGGGCGCGCGTTTCGAGCTGCGCAAGATTCCGCTGGACGAGACCGGCATGTCGCCGAAGCAGATATGGTGCAACGAATCGCAGGAACGCTACGTGCTGGCGATTGCGCCGCAGCGGCTCGAAGAATTCCGCACGCTGTGCGAGCGCGAACGCTGCCCGTTCGCCGTGGTCGGCAGCGCCATTGCCGAAGATCGGATCACCGTGCACGATGCCGAATTCGACAACGCCCCGGTGGACATGCCGCTGTCGGTGCTGCTCGGCAAGCCGCCGAAGATGACGCGCAACGTGGTTCGCGAGACGCCGCGCCTGTCATCGTTCGACAGCAACCCCATCGAGTTGCGCGACGCGGTCGAGCGCGTGCTGCGCCTGCCGTCGGTGGCGAACAAGACCTTCCTCATCAGCATCGGCGACCGCACCGTGGGCGGTATGACCGCGCGCGACCAGATGGTCGGCCCGTGGCAGGTGCCGGTGGCGGATGTCGCCGTCACGCTGATGGGCTTCAACACCCATCGCGGCGAGGCCTTCGCCATCGGCGAGCGCACTCCGCTGGCGCTGGTCAAAGCCCCCGCGTCCGGGCGCATGGCGGTCGGCGAGGCGCTCACCAATATCGCCGCCGCGCGCATCGAAAAGATCGGCGACATCAAGCTGTCGGCGAACTGGATGGCGGCGGCAGGACATCACGGCGAAGACGCCGCGCTGTTCGATACCGTGCGCGCGGTCGGCATGGAACTGTGCCCGCAACTCGGCATCGGCATCCCGGTCGGCAAGGATTCCATGTCCATGAAGACCACCTGGATCGAAGCTCCTGTAACTCCCTCCCTCCTCGCGGGGGAGGGCGGGGGAGAGGGGGCTGCGGGTGTGCGCAAAGAAGTTACCGCGCCGCTGTCGCTGATCGTCTCGGCGTTCGCACCATGCACGGACGCGCGCCGCACGCTCACGCCGCAAATCTCCCCCTATCTGGATACCGTGCTGCTGCTGATCGATCTGGGGCAGGGCAAGAACCGTATGGGAGGTTCGGCGCTGGCGCAGGTGTACAAGCAGGTCGGCGATGTCGCGCCGGATGTGGACGACGCGCTGGTGCTCAAGTCGTTCTTCGAATTGATACAGCACCTCAATGCCAAAGGCAAGCTGCTCGCCTATCACGACCGTTCCGACGGCGGCGCGCTCGTCGCATTGTGCGAGATGGCGTTTGCCTCGCACATCGGCCTCGATATCAAACTCGACGAACTGCACGGCGATACGCTGCGCGCCCTGTTCAACGAGGAACTCGGCGCGGTGATGCAGGTGCGCGAACGCGACATACCGCACATCCTGCAACTGGCGCGCGACGCCGGGCTGCGGAGCGTGCAGCAGATCGCCACGCTGAACCAGACCGGCATGATCGAAATTTCGCGCGGCAACGAAAAGCTGTTCAGCGAGAGCGGCGTTAACCTGCAACGCATCTGGTCGGAGACGACATACCAGATGCAGAAACTGCGCGACAACCCGGCCTGCGCGCAGCAGGAATTCGACCGTCTGCTCGATGCCGCCGACCCCGGCCTGCACGTGAAGCTGACCTATGATCCGAACGACAACCCGGCTCCCGCTCGCCCTGAGCTTGTCGAAGGGAAAGCGGTGCTGACTCGCCCCAAAATCGCCATCCTGCGCGAACAGGGCGTAAACGGCCAGGTGGAAATGGCCGCCGCGTTCGACCGCGCCGGTTTCGCCGCTGTGGACGTGCATATGAGCGACATCATCGGCGGCCGCGTCAAGCTGGCCGACTTCAAGGGTTTCGCCGCCTGCGGCGGTTTCTCCTACGGCGACGTGCTCGGCGCGGGCGAGGGCTGGGCAAAGTCCATCCTGTTCAACCGCCGCGCGCGCGACGAGTTCGCGGCCTTCTTCGGGCGCGGCGACACGTTTGCATTAGGGGTATGCAACGGCTGCCAGATGATGAGCAACCTGCATGAAATCATTCCCGGTGCGGAAAACTGGGCGCATTTTTCGCGCAACCAGTCCGAGCAGTTCGAGGCGCGCTTCGTGATGGTCGAGGTGCAGCCGTCGCCGTCGATTTTCTTCAACGGCATGGCGGGTAGCCGCATGCCCATCGTGGTATCGCACGGCGAAGGCTATGCCGATTTTAGTGACGCGAAGAAGCTCAAGGCCGCGCAGGAACTGGTGACGCTGCGCTATGTGGACAACACCGGCCAGCACACCGAAACCTATCCGCTCAACCCGAACGGCTCGCCGCAAGGCATTACCGGGCTGACCACGCCGGATGGGCGCTTTTCGATCATGATGCCGCACCCCGAGCGCATATTCCGCGCCGTGCAGAATTCCTGGCACCCGCGCGAGTGGCAGGAAAACGGCGCATGGCTGCGCATGTTCCAGAATGCGCGGAAGTGGGTCGGGTAGCGAATGAAGATATTTCTGATTCGCCACGGCGAGAGCGAATCGAATGTCGCTCGCCGCATCAACGACGACCCCACCCGGCCCGTGAATCTCACTGAACGCGGCAGGGCGCAGGCCGAGGCCGCGTCGGACGAATTGCGCGCGGTGCGCTTCACACATGCCTACGCTTCCGAATTTCCACGCGCGCAACAGACCGCGAAAATTCTGCTGCGCCACCACGCCTGTCCGCTGCTGATCGATGCGCGCATCAACGAGCGCAAAACCGGCATGGATGGACAGCCGGCGGAAGCATTTCACGAGCTGATGCGCACCGACCCATTGCATATCAAGCCGGAGCGCGGCGAATCGTTTCTGGAGCAGATGGAACGGCTGCGCGGCTTCATGGACGAAATCGCCGCGCGCCATCCGGATGGGACGATAATGGCCGTGTCCCACGAAAATCCGATCCTCGCGGCGCTGGCCCTGGCGGCGGATAACCCCGAACAGACCGCGTGCGGTAAAATCGCCAACTGCGCATGGGTGGAAATGGATTGGCCTGCCAAGTAACATTCCAACATCAACAATCGGAGAGTATTTATATGACCGCACCAGTTTCGTTGCCAGTATCGTTGAGAGAAATTCCGCGCAACAACGTCTTCCGCAAGGGCGATACCTTCGTGCTGTTCGGCGAACTGTTTGGCCGGGGCTACGCCAACGGCCTGGTGAACGAGGCGCGCAAGGCGGGCATGACGATCATCGGCATCACCGTCGGGCGCCGCGACGAGAACAACGCGCTGCGCGCGCTGACGGACGAGGAACTGGCTACCGCCGAGGCCAATCTGGGCGGACGCATCATCAACGTGCCGCTGATGGCCGGCTTCGATCTGGACGCCCCCGCAGGTGAGCCGACCCCGACCGACCTGCTCGGTGTCATGACGCTCAAGGGCTGGCAGGACGATAAACTCGACTGGCGGCAGATCGAGAAATGCCGCGCGGTCGGCGTGAAGCGCTTCACGGATTCCGTCGCGAAAGTGATGGCCGAGCTGGACGGCATGATCGCGGACGGCAGCAACGCCTTTTTCGCCCACACCATGGCGGGCGGCATCCCCAAGGTCAAGGTGTTCCTCGCTATCGCCAACCGCATCTACAAGGGGCGCGGCGAGCGCTTCATGTCCTCGCGCGCATTGCTCGACAGCGATCTCGGCAAGCTGTGCCTGATGAATTTCGACGAAGTCACCGCGAACACCTTCCAGTACCTCATCGAAGGCAGCGCCGCGATCCGCGCGCGGCTGGAAAAGACCGGCGGGCAGGTGCGCTACACCGCCTACGGCTACCATGGCACCGAGATACTCATCAACGGTGGCTACCAGTGGCAGACCTACACCAACTACACCCAGGGCTACGCCAAGATGCGCCTCGAGCGCGTCGCGCAGCAAGCCTGGGCACAGGGCGTCAAGGCCACGGTGTTCAATTGCCCGGAGATACGCACCAACTCGTCGGACATCTTCGTCGGCGTCGAGCTTTCGCTGTTCCCGTTGCTCAGGGCGCTCAAGAAGGAAGGCGGCGGAGCATGGGCAGATGAGCAGTGGCAAGCCTGCCGCGACCTGCTGCTGGAAGGCGCATCGCTCGAAGCGCTGCTGCAGAAGATCAGCGACTACAACGCAAGCAGCGTCATGCAATCGTTCCGCAATTTCGAGGCGTGGCCGATGGACAACTCCGCCGAGCTGGCCGACCTGATGATAGGCACCTCGGAAGAGATCACCAACATGCACAAGGACCGCAAGGCGCTGGTGACCGACATCCTCAGCGCGCTGGTGCTGGAGGGAACCGGGCCGCTGATGTTCGGGGAAGCGTCGCAACCCGCCAGCCCGGTGCTGTGGCTCAACCACGATATCATCGCGAAGCAGCTTAATTTGATTCACGGTTGAGGATCCCCTCGCCCTTGCAGGGAGATAACCAACCACTTGGCAACCGTTCTTTGGTTGCTTGGTGGGATGGCTAGCCCGGATGTTTCGCCGGATCGCGGGATGAAGGCGAGGCGATTTGCGAGCAGATTTGCGCATCCCGCGCCAAGCCAATAGCCGCGCCTATTGGCGCGAAGCGGGGGCGCGAAGATGCCGCAAAGCGACCGCCAGCACCCGCGAAGGCCTGCGGTACAAACTGGATTTCGCTATTGTGTGCCTGCAACCTTGTATTCATGCCGCTTTCCGTTGATTTTAGGGCCGGTCCGGTGAAATATCCGGGCTAATAGTTCTTCCAGGGTTAGGGAGAGGGTGGAATGATGTTGCACACCCTGACGAATAAAGGCGACCCGATGGGCGCCTTTTTTGCGAGCCATGGTTTATAAAATCCCATTCGAGATTGATGCATCCCAGCACTTGAGGCAAGATACGCTCCCTGGATTATTTGTATAAACAAACAAGAGAATAACTATGGGCGCACAGTGGAAAGCAAGACACAAAGAAATCGCAGCGAACGCAAAGGGTAAGATTTTCGGCAAGCTGTGCAAAGAAATCACGGTCGCCGCACGAGGCGGAGCCGACCCGGACTCGAATGCGCGCTTGCGCCTCGTGGTCGAGCAGGCCAAGAAAGCCTCCATGCCGCGTGAAACACTGGAGCGCGCCATCAAAAAAGGCGCAGGCCTGCTCGACGGTGGCGCGAATCTGGAACGCCTCGTCTATGAAGGTTTCGCGCCGCACCGCGTCCCCGTGATCGTCGAATGCCTGTCCGACAACATCAACCGCACCATGTCCAGCATGCGCGTACTGTTCCGCAAAGGGCAGCTCGGCGCAGAAGGCTCCGTCTCGTGGGACTTCAGCTACGTCGGCATGATCGAAGCCACGCCGAATTCCAAAGAAACCGATGCGGAAGTAGCCGCCATCGAAGCCGGCGCGCAGGACTTTGAACCGGCAGACGAAGGCGCAACCCTCTTCATCACCGACGTCACCGATCTGGATGCCGTGTGCCGCGCCTTGCCGACACAAGGCTTCACCGTCATCTCCGCCCAGCTAGGCTACCGCCCGAAGAATGCCGTCACGCTCGGCAATGATGCCGAGCGCGAAGAAGTGGAAGCGTTTCTGGGGGCGATTGATGCGGATGATGACGTGCAGAATGTTTATGCGGGGCTGGCGGGTTAGGGGCGAAGTGATTTAACGGGGCAGCTTCGAATTGTTTTTTTGAAACTCTTTCATTCCATATCTTTCATAAGAAATACGATGCCGGCCCCTATGGTATTGCGGGCGTTTCGTGAATTATTCAATTGCTATTCCGCGACCTGCTCATGGCTTTTCACCGCCCGGCTCACCGTTGAGTAATGCACCCGAAAATGCCGCGCAATTACCGCCATCGAATGCTGGCCTGACAGGTAAGCTCGCGCCATTGCCTCGTGTAGGAATGTGTTAGTGCAAGACCTGACCCCGTGATCTCCTCGATCCTCCGTGATCCTCGGCAGCATCCCCGACCATCCGCACTGCATCGTGCTGGACAAGCACCATCACATCGAGGCGGGGCGAGTGTTTCCGGTGTGCGGCAACACCTGGCGCATGCTGCACGAGACCCGCTTCGCGCCGCACTTCGAATTCATCGGCGATTTCAGCCGGCACTACGGCCTGTTCGAGAGATGCGGCGCGGAGCTCCCCTTTGATGACAAGGATGCGAGCGGGGAAAGCTGCGCCTGCTGCTGATAAGGCCTCTTTAATTTCCATTGAAAAAATATTGCGGCCCCTTTGGTGTTCCGTTGTTAATTGCAAAGACCTGTTTAGAGTGCTATTGTTGGCTCTCTGGAAAATACCGCGAGGCAATTATGGCACATGCAATTCTGGCATCTACAACGGCAAGCATATCCGAGTTAAAAAAGAACCCGATGGCGACGGTAGCAGCGGGTGACGGATTCCCGGTGGCGATACTAAACCGCAACGAACCGACTTTTTACTGCGTTCCCGCCAAGGCGTATGAAGCCTTGATGGACAAGCTGGAAGATGTCGAACTGAACGCGCTCGCCAATGCGCGCCTGAAAGACGGCAAGCGCCTGATCAAGGTAAAACTTGATGAGCTATGAGCTGAGCTTCCACCCCGACGCATTGGCGGAATGGAAAAAGCTTGATAGCGCCGTGCGCGAGGTGTTCAAGAAAAAACTCGCTGAACGTTTGCATAATCCACGCACACCGTCGGCCCGTCTTTCCGGACACAAGGATCGCTACAAGATAAAATTGCGCGATGCGGGTTACCGCCTCGTATACGAAGTGCGCGACAAGGTGCTGATGGTTGTGGTCGTTGCGGTGGGCAAACGCGAGCGGAATATGGTGTACAAGGCTGCTGCAAAGCGGTGAATAAAACGCGAAGCTATGGGTCGCGGCACCAACGACAAGCAGCCGTTCCGTTTTATCTGGAACCGCTCGAAGGCGATTGGAACCAACCTCTACCTGATGCTCTACCCGAAGGACAACCTTGCGGCGATGCTGAATCGCCATCCCGACCGCGCCGCAGCTGTCCACGCACTATTGGGGCAAGTAACCGGACACGAACTCCGGGGCGAAGGCCGAGTTTATGGAGGGGGTTTGAACAAGATTGAGCCGAGCGAGCTGGCGCGTATTTCCGCCGCGCCGTTTGTCGAGCTATGGCCCGAGATCGGAGCCGATGTGCAGCCGCAGCGGAAGCTCTTTGGATGAGCCGAATATCAGGCCGTCATTTGCATATTGCGCTTGCCTGATATTGGCGCGGCTCGTGTATGAAAAAATTATTCGTGGCCTGAAAATCATCTAGCCGGCCTCCCACCGCCGATGGCGGTGGGGTTATAGTGAGTTTGCGAACTTGCGATAACCACGGGAGGCCGAAATGAAGTAT